>Ga0316217_10000220_pt1 | contig 85905 bp, 62 predicted proteins | sample 1anoAmetaG_FD_203633 | JGI IMG/M metagenome (GOLD analysis project Ga0316217, IMG submission 203633) | Freshwater microbial communities from Trout Bog Lake, Wisconsin, USA - 1anoA | ecosystem: Environmental > Aquatic > Freshwater > Lake > Hypolimnion/Profundal zone | place: USA: Wisconsin...
TGGGTCGAGTTAGCTCTCCAAGCGGCCAAAATGAAACTCCAGGCGGCAAAGGAGGCGGCAAAGGCCGCCTCAAAGTGACGGTGAACCTGTCACTCTCCAGTTACTATTGCGAGCGCCATGAACAGCTTACAACGCAGCATGGGTAGCATCGAGGCGCTACTCATTACACTTTCGAACATTACTCCTTGTTGCGCAGTATTTGTCCTTGCCCCGGTAGTGCTCAGGTTAGCGGGGACCGGCGCATTGCTGAGTTTTGTGGGCGCAGCTGCTATTGCATGCTGCATGGCTTTGATCTATGCTGAACTGGCATCTGCCTTCCCTGTAGCCGGCGGAGAATACGCCATCGTGGGTCGCATCCTGGGGCCGTTCGCTGGGTTTCTTACGCTTGGAGTGAATCTCGTTACCTCCCCCCTCGCCTTGGCGGGTGGGGCGCTCTCGATCGGTAGTTACCTCCGCCCATTAATTCCCAATGTTTCTCCACTCGGCGCGGCTCTGTCCCTCGTTGCGGTTAGCACGGGCTTGGCCGTTCTAAACATTCGGACGAACTCGATAATAACTGGTGTCTTCCTTTGCATTGAACTTCTCGCGTTGGCTACATTGTGCTGCCTGGGGTTCGGCTCTCCGCGACAGCATGCGTGGGATCTGCTAGTACATCCTAGCAGACTCAGCGCATATGGAAACCTGGAGCCAGCGTCGATTGGCGTAATAGCCCTTGCTATTCCCGTTGCCCTTATGTGCTACAACGGGTACGGTCAAGCTGTCTATTTGAGCGAAGAGACAACTAATGCACGAAGAAGTATCGCACGCGTGATTCTCTACGCCCTGTTGGTGACGGTTATTGCTGAGGCGATTCCTGTTGCGGCCGTGCTTTGTGGCGCACCAGACGTTACAAAATTGCTCTCCTCCCCCCAAGTGTTGTCTGACTTCGTGCGCGGGAATGGCGGCGAGGCGCTCGTTACTGCCATCAGTGTGGGGGTCTCGCTAGCCCAGTTGAACGCGAGTATTGCATTGACCTTGATGTACTCGCGTCAAGTGTTTAGTACTGGCCGCGATCAAGTCTGGCCTCGGTATGTAAACAATCGACTCATCCGAATTCACTGTGGATTCCGCTCACCGTGGGTGTCTACGGTGCTATGCGGAGCGCTCTCGTCTGCGGCGTGCTTTATCAGCTTTAATGTGCTTGTTGTCGTGAGCGGTTCGGGTTTGATCTTCACCTACGTCGTGCTTTGTGTGGCAGTTATAGTGGGGCGATATTCTGGCGCGACTTCGCATGGTAAGTATCGCATGCCGTTTTACCCTTTGCCGCCTATCGCGGCGATGGCTGGGCTCTGCTACGTCGTTTTTGCGACTTACCAGGACGCAGATGTTGGGCGGCCAAGCCTTTGGGTAACTGGTGTTATGATTATAATGTCTATTGCATATTACTTTTTACTTCTGCGTAGACGCGGTGAGTGGGTGCTTAGTGGGCCCGCAGACGAATCCCGCTTGGCGTCGGCGGGGGCGCCGACGGCCATTTGCGGCGAGGGACGCCACCAGTGATCAGCCGACCGGCCGTCCGCGGTGCTTTGTTGTAATGTCTATAGGACTCTATTTCTGAATCAGATTGTAGCCCCGAATGTTCGTATTTACCTCTGCGGCAGGCGCGTCAGCCCGATGGCTGTCCGAAGCAAGCCGGATAGCCGTCGCCTGGAGGTGCTTTTGCTGCTGGGACCAGCGGATCACGTGAAACTCGGATGAGCCATTCGATCCACTGCCGGCTTTGGCTGGAGCCGGTGGTTATCGAGGACCGGCAACGGGCATGGTTCGGATGCGAGCTGGCTATTCGATCGGAGGGTCGCGCCGCAGCGGGCCGGAGCAAGAACGAAATCCTCTGTAACTCTTGCCCCACGGGTGCGGCGCACGGCTTCTCCCGGGTGACAATCATCACCACCCGGCCAGTTGGGATGCCGGTGCATCGCGTGAACCTGGCGCGGGGCCCCAGCCAACTCATCGTCATTCCGGATGAAAAAAGCGTGGATAGCTCGGCGGAAATGTGGCAGCGGCTGGGACGAGAAGTCGAATTCGCCCATCTGCAAATTCCAGCGACCCAGTTCCATTATCACTATCGCCTGATGGCCACGATCGCCCTGGCTGAGATCTCCCGCCAGGTTGGCCGCCGCCCAGCTCTCAAAGTCCGGCCGGTTGGGAGGCCGCCGATTTACGATGATCGTTTGGCGCATTTGGCCCAAGCGGCTGGCGAAATTGTCGGCTTGGAAGATCTGGCGGATTACTAAATCATCGCGACGATGAGCCAAGCCCGCAAACTGCTTTTTGTTTGCAGCCAGAATCGGCTGCGCAGCTTGACGGCGGAGCACATGTACCGAGGATTCCTCGATTACGCTGTGAAATCGGCCGGCACCTCTCCCAAAGCACGAGTCCGCGTGAACGAAGGCCATATCGGCTGGGCTGACCTCATCTTCGTGATGGAAAAGAAACACCGCCGCCTCCTGACTGAAAAGTTCGGCGGGGCCATGACCGGGAAAAGGGTCGTCTGCCTCCGCATTCCCGACAGCTACCGTTACATGGAGCCCGCGCTGATCACAGAACTGAGAGCCCGTCTCAGCCCCTACGTGAAGGTACCGGAATGAGAACTGAGTGGGACCCCTCCGAATCAACTAAATTGCAGATAATCACGAACGTCTATGACCCTCTCCCGAACACCAGGCGCACTGAAGAAATTCCGCAGGACCCCTTGGCGGTTTCAGCAGACGTTCCAAAACCCTCTGCAGAACCTCCACCCGTTTGTGGCCACCATCGTCTCCTCGATTGAGCCGCTCCAGGGCGGGAGCGTCACGCTCGATCAGGTTGTTTTCGAGCCTAAGAATTGGTTGGCTCTCCTGGCCAAGCACTCGCTTCCACCGGAGTACGGTCTGGAGTGGACGCTCTCAGCGCTCAATACCAGTGAGGTCGAGGAACTCCTCCAGGCGGCTTTCAGCGACTGGTTGGATTTCATCTTTGTTCCCGTCCCCAAGCCGTTCGTGATCTACGCCGACCACGACGAGTACACCACTTTCTACGCCAACACGAAATCCAACCTCAACGGGATCGTTGAGCCGCTTTCGGCAAAGGGTTTCAAATCGGTGGCCGATTTTCAGAGGGTCCTCTGACCCCCCGGCGCGCAAGGCCGCGATCATTCGAGGTTCGGCATGTTTGACGTGGACTTCCAGATCCAGAATCTGAGCCTGAAGGCCAGAACAAGACCGTGACTATAGGTTTGTCCGACGTCGCCATGGTGTTTGCTGCCGGGGAGCCGTCAATTTGGCAAGGCCGAAAAGTTCAGTGGCTCCAGTTCGCAGGAAGCTCGCAGAGAACCAGCCAGCGTGAAGAGGCGCGGTTGGGCCCTGAAATCAAAGAGCCGGTAAAGCTGATATTAATTCTGACGCTCGTCCGAGAACTCCACCTCGTTCTGGGAGGCAAAAAATGGCGTGAGGGCTCCAAACCGCGTTGTCTTCACCTCGATCAGCCGGGGTCTGCCGTCTACCTCGAAGGACTGGATGTCATAACCCAAACCGTCGCCCCGAGTCCGTGCGACGTGCTCGATCCGGTCCGCCAAGTCGTGTTTGCCGGTCCGCCACAGACGCTCATGCTCGAACCGGAGCACCAATTCCTCACCCGCACGTCCCAACGACTGGTTCCCCGCCTCGATCGCCAGGTAATTCCGGTCCGGCCTTGCCACGCTGGCGCGGCGACGATCGTACAATCTGCCAGGATCTCGATCTCGCGCCGGTGCTGGCACAAGGATCGCCAGGACATCGTCGATCTCCCGCTGCTCACGCACCTCAGCGGTGACGGTTGCGGAGACGATCTCCCGTAGTCTGCTCTCCACCGACAGTCTTTCCACCACAATCCGTGCGAGCAATTCCTGGTAATTGGCCAGCGGCTTGTAACCGTCGATGTACGGATAACCCAGTTCAATCAGAACCGCGCTGATATTCTGGTGCTTTCTTTCCACGGAACCCCGAATCCGGTCCGACAGCAGGTTCTGCAATTGGCGGTTGTGTTCAGCCTTGCTGTATGGCTCGCCGTTCAGTTCCTTCGCAAGCATGGTGAAGTAGTCCGCCACCGCGGCTTCCACTTCTTCTCGTGACCATGCTTCCGACATGCCTGAGCCGTTACCCTGTTTCGGTCGGAAATTCAAACGATTTCCTGCCGGCCGCCGACCCACGATGACGAACCCATTCCTGGCAATAGGATACAATCTACAGGCCCCCTCTCAGTTGGCCGAACCAATCGTCTTTGCAATCTCGATCAGGAAAAGTCGACGAATGACGTCATAACCCCTCTCGTTCGGATCCTCCAAGTTTGTGTTGTACCAATAGTGAGGATCCCGAGCGTCATAGTGTGCAGACCAAAACTGGGCACAATGAATGCCGTGCCCCATGAACGCCTCGTGAACGTCTACAACATGGACGAACGGGTGTCGTTGAGCGCATCGACGAATCACTTCGTTGTATGCCGCCACAAGCCTCAAACCCCCATCCCAACTGGGCAGTCCGGTCCGCTGGATGTCGCCGATTCCATCCGTTGGATCATAAATCGTTGCCAGGAACACATGGCAGCCCCCAGGAAACCGGAGTTTCAGCGCCTCGATAATTCTCTCCAGGCGCGCTTCGAAATTTGTAACCCAGGGAGCAGCCTGTTCCCACTTCGCCCCGTACATTGCCTCCTCCCGAGGATGAGTTCGGCCATAGTTATGTATTATATCGTTGCCGCCAGTCGTGATGACCGCCAGCGCGACGGTATTGGAATCCATGACCGGCAGGCCGGGAAGTTCCCGCCTGACGTGCTCACCGGAAGTACTGCCGGAGATCGCCAGGTTCGTGACTAGCAAATGCGGAAGTGCAGCTCGCAGGCACCTCCCACCCATTTCCTGGAATTCGTCAGGTGGATTCTGGACCAGACGATCAAAATAAGAATACCCTCTCCGCGCGCCAAAGCCGGCAGTCACGCTATCACCTAACCCGACCAATAGAAATGGTCGCTCTGACCAGACGTGAGAAAAACCGGCCGCTGACACCTGAGGTCCCGCTGGCCCCGCGCCTACCGGCAGACGCTGCCAGAGCATCACATAAACAGCCCCTGCCGAGAGCACCAATACGCCCAGGCAAGCAAGTACAACGACTCGTCTATTCTTCATTCATTCCACCCATTTCCACTGCGGCCGATTAAGAAGGTCCTGCCCTTTGATTTCAGTCTGGCCCATTTCCTTTCGCAGCTCGATCAGCCGGGCGTCCGGGGCCTTCAGCAGGCCGTCCATGAGCGCGGGCGAATGGGTGACCACCCAGATTTGGGTCTTTTCGGAAGCCTGGATGATCAGGCCAGCTAAAGCCAGGAGCAGGTCCGGATGCAGACTGGTCTCGGGCTCGTTCAGCACCATCATGGAAGGCGGACGTGGGGTCAGCAGCGCCGCAAGCCATAGCAAATAGCGCAACGTGCCGTCGGAGAGTTCCGCGCCACTCAGGGGACGCAAGAGCCCGTCTTGACGGAATTCCAGCGCGAATCGGCCGTCCGCTTCAGCCACGACACTCAGGCTCGCGCCCGGAAACGCGGCGTTGATCGCCGAGGAGACGACCTCCGCATCCCCAACCTCAATGATGGTTTGGATGGCCGCAGCCAGGTCAGCCCCATCATGCGACAGGACCGGTGTGCGTGTCCCGAGCTTCGGTATCCGGCACGGGGCCTCGGAATCTGTACGGAGCTGGTCGTAGAAGCGCCAGCCGCGGATCAGCTCCCGGAGCAGCAACACCTCAGGGGCGTTATTGGGATCGGCGATTTGGACGAAAATCGTTTCAAATAGCCCCAGTCCGTCAGCCAGCGTCCTCCAGCCCACTTCGGTTCGGGCGCGCACGGCAGGACCGCTGCGATCCACCAGGACTCGTTCCGGTCTGCACACCGACCCCGACCAAATACACTCACGCTTGATTTCCGGGTCGAGGGCGAAGGCGGATTCGGAGGGAGGTGGGAGGCCCATGGTGATGGAGTAACCCAGATCATCGCGGGAAAACCCCAGCTTCAAGCGGACCGCATCTTTGCGCCTAGTTCCCTGAACGGGAGCGCGCCCCTCCCGCATGTCACGGGAGAGCCTTTCGGGTCCCGCCCAAAAGGTGGATTGGAGCCCACCCTCACGCGCAAGCGAACTGACGATCCCGCCCACTGCCGTGTCGGCGAGGAGCCGCAGGGCCTTGTACAGGTTCGATTTACCTGACCCGTTGGCCCCCTTGATGATATTCAGTTTTCCCAATGGAACCACGACGCTGCGCAACGAGCGATAGTTCTCAATGGCCAACGTAAGCAGCATGACCTAGGCAGCGTATTTTATTTGCGCACCCAGGGCAATCGGTACAGACAATCGGTGGCCGGTTTGGGTGATGGGCCTCGCACTCACGGGATCGATGACCGTAACGAAGGTTGAGTGGGTGAGGTTCCAGCGGCTGCAGGTGCTCGACCGGACCCCTGGGAGCTCGTTAAGCGGCGGTGAGCCTGGGGCTTGCGGCCTAAACGTCCACCATGGAGATTGATGGGGCATTGCTCTGACTTGTTGACAGGAAGCGCCTAGACCAGCAGCGTTTACCGATGAACACGCAGTTGCCAATTCGGGTGGGCGCAGTCCTGTTCGACGGGTTCGAACTACTCGACCTTTACGGTCCTCTTGAGATGTTCGGCTTGTTGGAGGGGGAGGCCAGAATCAGCACCATCGGGGAGAGGGTCGGCGCAGTCCGAAGCAGCAGTGGTCCGTCCGGCGTTGCGGAGATCCCCTTGGCCGACGCTGGCGGATTTGGTGTGTTGCTCATTCCGGGCGGGATCGGGACTCGGAGGGAAATGGCGAACCCCGTCTTCCTCGCGGGATTGAAGCGACTGGCCGAGGCGTCCCGGATCGTCGCGACCGTGTGCACGGGAAGCTTGTTGTTGGCGAAAACAGGACTGCTCGACGGACACAACGCGACCTCAAACAAAAGAGTGTTTGAGCTTGTAAAGAGCCACGGACCGAAGGTGCAGTGGATTGCCCAAGCGCGCTGGGTGGAGGACGGGAAGTATTTCACGTCATCAGGGGTTAGTGCTGGAATGGATATGGCCCTGGCCGTCATCGCAAAGCTATATGGGCGGGAGAAGAGCCTCGAGATCGCCAGCAGGGCGGAGCACGAGTGGCAGGAGGATAGTGCCAGGGACCCGTTCGCCGCGAAGCTCGAAGGAGCTTCCTGCCCCCTCGGGAGAGTGGCGGGCTGTTAACCTCTCGCTTGCCCCACCTCGGCGGTAGCTTGGTTGGAGCCACCGGGTGGCTGAAGTCGGGGGATTCCATGAAGAAGGCGTGAGCACTGGAAGCTGAGTTTGGCGTCCAACCCCGAAGGATCCCTGCGCTGGTGCGCATTGAGAATCTCGATATTGACCGCATTAAAATCAATTCCTTCACGCGCGTGCGCGGGAATAGAATAGGCGTTGAGCAAGCAGCACTATTACTCGTCATGGTCGACACAACGCAAAGGCGCAATGGCTGCCAATTCGCGGCGCTGATTGAGCGTCGAAGCCGGCGCGGCGGGTGGGCCTACTTTGTTTGGCTGCTGGTCTACTCCTTGACCGCCATGATGTTCGCCGGCGAAATGGAGTTTCATGTGGGAGCGAACACGATTCAGTTGTCGGCGCTTCTCGTCCCAATCCTGATCGTGGTTGTGCAACTCATCCGACCGACCATCCTTGGATGGATCGTGATTTTCTCGCCGACGTTTCTGTACTTTTGCGTCGGTGTCTTCTACTTCGTTGGCAACAATCTTGGTTCGCGTCCGCAGTGGCAGGACGATCTGGAGGGGGTTGTGCTCGGCTCACTTTTCTTGGTGGCTTTGCTTGGCGCGTGCATGGCTTTGAGTTTCGCAGCAAAGCCTGGAGCCCTGTCTGCTCGTGAACAAATGCCCGACGGAGGCCCACGATTTGAAAACCAAAGCTAGACGTTGGCTGCTTGGCATGGGGATTGTCGTCGTGTGCGGTTTCATCGCGTTGAACGCGCTCGCTTATCGGCACGCCTACACAATGATGCACTTCGCCGAGGGCAATGAGCGCACGCACGAACCGGAGACGCTCACGGTGTGGCAGAAGGCCAAGGTGCTTTTCGCGGGTGTGCGGATTCCGCGTCCAAGAACCACGACTTTGATTTCCGACCTCGGGCCAGAAGCTCGAAGCCTGGAACTGGACAGCACGAACGGCGTTAGACTGGGAGCTTGGTATTGTCCGGGGCGGAGTGAAGGCCCTTTGGTTATTCTCTTTCACGGCTACACCGGCGAGAAGTCGGGCACGCTGCCCGAGGCCAAGGCCTTTCTGGAATTGGGCCTGTCTGTGCTGCTCGTCGATTTCCGGGGTTCGGGAGATTCGACGGGGTCCACCACGACCATCGGGTTCGACGAGGCGCATGACGTAGCCGCCGCCGTGCGCTATGCGTGTGCGCACCTGCCGCACTCGCCGCTGCTTCTTTACGGGCAATCCATGGGCGCTGCAGCGGTTCTACGCGCCGTGCACGCCTGCGGCGTCCAGCCTGACGCGATCATCGTGGAATCCGTTTTCGATCGTCTATTGAGCACCGTTCGACATCGGTTCGAGGCCATGGGGGTCCCCTCCTTTCCCAGCGCCGAACTGCTGGTTTACTGGGGAGGGCACCAGGCTGGCTTCGACGGCTTTAGCCACAATCCCGTCGAATACGCCTCGGACGTTAGATGCCCGATACTCTTCCTGCACGGTGGCGCCGACAGCCGCGCGCATCTCGAAGAAGCACGTCGCGTGTTTTCTGCGGTTCATGGGGCGAAGCGATTCAGAGAGTTCTCAGACCTGGGCCACCAATCCCTCGTTCGACGGCATCCAAGTGAGTGGACGAGCACCGTCAAGGAGTTCCTGGTGGAGGGGCGCATCCTGGCCGGTGGGGCCGACAGGCAGGAACTACATTAACCGGGGCATCTCAAGGATCCGGGCTCTTCGCGGCGAGGACATCGACATGGACCTGCAGACAGAAGTCCACGAGGACACGATGCGAGGGATCGCTGCCTATTCGACCGAGTATCAGAATCATCGGTCATTGAGGGCTAAAGCGAGGCCTCACGATAACGGTCGCCTTTGCCCTATGGTGGCGTTGCGTGCCCTAGTGGCATATCCTCGTGCCGTGACGAAGTTCCAAGTGCAATACGTCATCATGTCAACCACTCGGCTTGCGAGTGAAGCCGGCGGGATCAATCCCCCACACCCAACCTGTGAGAATTAACCTCGCTCGATCGCTTTTCTTTGCCGGACTGTTCTGCTCCCCCATGGTTTGGGCGCAACCTCGGGCCGCGGCGAAACCCAACATCCTTGTGATTCTCACCGATGACCAAGGTCGTGGCGATTACAGTGCCTTCGGCACCCAGGATATTCGCACGCCGCATATGGATCGGCTTTTTAAGGAAGGCATCACCTTCCGCAATTTCTACGCGAATAGCTGCGTTTGCTCTCCGTCCCGGGCCGCGCTGCTGACCGGGTGTTATCCCGACCGGGTCGGCGTGCCCGGCGTGATCCGGGAGGAAACCCCGGATGATTCCTGGGGCTACCTGACGCCGTCGGCACGGTTGCTGCCTGAAGTGCTTCGGCCTGCCGGTTGCGATTCGGCGATCATCGGCAAATGGCATTTGGGCATCGGTTCGCCCAACACTCCCACCGAGCGTGGTTTTGATCGGTTCGAGGGCTTCCTCGGGGACATGATGGACGATTACTGGACGCATCGGCGCCATGGGCTCAATCTCATGCGCCACAACGAGGAGGTCATCGCCCCCAAGGGCCACGCCACCGATGTCTTCACGGATTGGGCGTGCGCCTATCTCCAGGAACGAGCGGGAACAACGAAGCCGTTTTTCCTCTACCTGGCCTACAACGCCCCCCATGATCCGATCCAACCTCCGCCCGATTGGCTGAAAAAGGTGAAGCGGCGCGAGCCCGCGTTACCAGAAAAACGAGCCAAGCTGGTCGCGCTCATCGAGCACCTGGATGCCGGCATCGGCCGGGTGCTCGATACCCTGGACCGCACCGGCCTCGCTACAAATACACTCGTCATCTTCACTTCCGACAATGGGGGCGTCCTGGAGAACGGAGCGAACAACGGTCCCTGGCGTGGTGGGAAGCAGCACATGTACGAAGGTGGCCTCCGCGTGCCCGCAGCGGCGCGGTTGCCCGGAAAGATTAAGCCGGGCACCGTCACGGATCGCCTGACCATGACCATGGACATCTTTGCGACCGCGTGCGAGGCGATGGGAGTTCATCCACCCGGAAGCATTGATGCGGTCAGCTTTTGGCCCACGCTCCTTGGCCAGGACTCACCTCAATCCGACCGTGGCCTGTATTTCGTGCGGCGCGAAGGCGGCCCCGTTTACGGCGGTCTCACCATCGACGCCTTCCGACGCGGCCGCTGGAACCTGCTTCAGGATAGTCCGTTTGCTCCCATGGAACTGTATGATCTCGAGTCCGATCCGCAGGAGGGCACCAATTTGGCGGCGAGGAAATTGCGCGCGTTTGATCAGCTCTCAACCGCGCTGCGCCGGCAAATTCAGTTAGGAGGCCAAACGCCCTGGCAAACGCCTACCAAAGACCGACCGTGACGCCGTCGCGCCGTGGATTGAATCAGCGGCCGGGATGACCTCAGGTTCCAGCGTGAGTGTCTGCGCTCGTCAGCGAATCAGTTCTCCCCCACGACACGAAACCGCTCACGAGCCGACTTGGTCGTACCATCAGGCGGCTTCCTTGAGGAACGGGTAATCGATGTATCCTTTGGGACCGGGAACGTAAAAGGTATCCTGGTCCGGTTGGTTGAGTAGCGCCTTTCGACGAAACCGCTCGACCAAGTCGGGGTTTGCCAGGAGCGGTACGCCGAACGCCACCGCGTCGGCCTCCCCAGCCGCCAGCACCTGCTCAGCGGTCTCACGGGTCAATCTCTCATTGGCGATGAAGCTGCCGCCAAAGGTGGACTTGAGCTGCGGCCCGATCCGATTCTCACCCAGGGATTCTCGGACGCAAGTAAAGGCAATGCGACGCTTGCCCAACTCACGGGCCACGTGGCCGAAAGTTGCCGGCGGGTTGGAATCTCCCATGTCGTGCGCGTCCCCTCGGGGAGCCAAGTGCATCCCGACCCGCTCGTTCCCCCAGACCGAGATTACGGCGTCGGTCACCTCGATCATGAGCGGGGCGCGATTCTCCACCGGCCCGCCATATCCGTCCTGGCGGTGATTGGTCTTGTCCTGTAGAAACTGGTCGAGCAGGTACCCGTTGGCACCATGAATCTCCACGCCATCAAATCCGGCCCGCAGGGCGTTTTGGGCGCCTTGACGGTGGGCATCAACGATGCCGGGAGTCTCCTCGATCGCCAGCCCATGCCGGCATGAAAGAATCGATGCAAGGTCGAGGCTCGGGAAAGGTGCGGGACTTTGCCCTCTACGGCGAAACCACAGGCGAAACCGACGAGTTTGGCCTCCCCGTTCGGTTCAATTGGGCGGCCGAGTACCGTGGGCGAACCATGGTGGTCTACGGCCACACGCCGGTCCCTTATCCGTAGTGGCTGAACCGCAACATCAACATCGACACCGGATGTGTGTATGGGGGAAAACTGACCGCGCTCCGGTATCCCGAGAAGGAGATGCTCTCGATTCCAGCCAAGCGGACCTACGCGCAATCGGCCAGACCATTCCTCCCAGAGCCACCACCGCCAGTTCTTTCGGCGCAACACCAAAACGATGACCTGCTGGATATGGAGGACGTCCTGGGCAATCGAATTGTTTCCACTCGGCTTTGCTCCAACGTTACCATTCGGGAGGAGAACGCCACCGCGGCCCTGGAGGTCATGAGCCGCTTCGCCACCAAACCCAAGTGGCTGATCTATCTGCCGCCGACCATGTCGCCGTCCGAGACGACCCAGGAACCCGGGTTGCTGGAACACCCGGCAGAGGCCTTTGCCTATTATCGACACGAAGGCGTGCCCAAGGTCGTCTGCGAGGAAAAGCACATGGGCTCCCGGGCGGTTGTCATCGTCTGCCGGGATGAGGACTCACCTCGGAAACGCTTCGGGGTGGTCGGCGAAGGGCCGGGAGTCTGTTACACGCGCACCGGCCGGCGCTTCTTTGACGACCGGAAACTCGAATCCGAGTTCCTCAGCGGAATCCGTTCCGCTTAGGACCAAGCTCGTTTCTGGGAGGAGTACAACACCGATTGGGTGTGCCTGGATGCTGAACTGATGCCTTGGTCGGCCAAGGCCCAGGCGTTGGTAAAGGAGCATTACGCCGCCGTAGGCGCCGCCGCCCAAGCCGCATTGGGCGAGGTCATCATCCGCCTGGAACAGGCGGCAACTGCCGGCGCCGACGTCGGTGGCCTTTTGAATCAGCACCGCGAACGTCTGCGCATGGCGCAGGACTACGTGCTCGCCTACCAGCAATACTGCTGGCCGGTGAGATCGCTGGCCGACCTCAAACTGGCTCCCTTTCATCTGCTGGCAACCGAGGGCCAGGTGCACACTGGGAGAGACCACGTCTGGCATATGGACACCCTGGCGAAGGTGTGCGCGGTCAACCCAGGTTTGCTACTCGCGACGCCGTATCGGGTCATCGATGTCACCAACCCCGAAAGTCAGGCCGCCGGTGTCCAATGGTGGCAGGAACTGACCGCCTCAGGCGGCGAAGGCATGGTGATGAAGCCGTTTGATTTCATCGTCAAAGGCCGGCGCGGGCTGGCGCAACCGGCCATCAAGTGCCGCGGCCGCGAGTACCTCCGCATCATTTACGGCCCGGAATACACCGCGCCCGCGAATCTGGATCGCCTCCGAACGCGCGGGCTCTCTGCCAAGCGGTCACTGGCTATCCGGGAATTCGGTCTCGGCATCGAGGCGCTGGAGAGATTCGTCCGCCAGGAACCCCTGCGCCGCGTCCACGAGTGCGTCTTCGGGGTCCTGGCGCTGGAAAGCGAGCCGGTTGATCCGAGGCTATGAAGGTCGCCCTATCCCCCTGGCGTTAGACTTTGAGGCACCCGACAACACTGCCGATCCAGAACGATTCCATCCGGCACGCAGTTGGCACCGCCACGACGACCTCGCAGCCCGCGACGTTGGTGAAGACTTTCTCCATCGAGTTTCGATTGAACCCAACAACATTCCTCACGGCGGTGCCGCGCCGCCACCCCTTTTTACCATATTAACGGTGGGGGATATCTCTTTGAGCAAATCCAGACACCCAAACGACTCGGGCGGGCCGAGCCTAGGCACCATCCACCAAGCCTAAGCCAAAGCTGACCGAAAACTCTCGCCTGCCTGCTCCACCACCGCACTCACGCCACCGGTTGGCGAAGCTCGCAACACCAGCCTGCATGCAACGCCCGGAATCCCATATAGCGCCCTCAACCACACACCGCGGACCGAAGGGTATCCCACCGTTCCAGCACGGACCAATACAACCAGCGCGGGAACCCCGCCGACACTTCCGCTACAACTCCTGGTCGAACGACAAGATAGAAAGCGACAACTCCGGCTGTCTAGAATACTGCCAAACCATGAACGCCTGCTCTACCATCGCCCGCCCCGCTTCAAGAGGCCTAGTGCACCATCCACCACGACAAGATGCCAAAACCCCGGCCAGGATAGAGTCAACCATCCGCACACCTTGCGCCCTGAGGAGCATCACGGCCGCCCAGCAAAACTCGCATCGTGGCTCCGGCTGGGCAGGATCTGAAAACATCCGTCGCAAGCATCGTACGACACCGCGGCATGAACACCCCCACAGGGGCTGGGAACAACGCAAACCCCAGTGCCTGGGAGAGCTTGCCCCCGGCGATCTGCGTTGCGCTGTGGAGATTGCGAGTTTGATGAGTTCAATGCAACTTGCACAAACAAGGCATCATTAAGGGGGGGGGACCAGGTGCAAGCGTGAGTGGGGGGGAATTCCTCAATGCCAGGGGGGATGTGCTGAATCGGTACCCCTCCTTCGCTGGGGTGGCCAGGTCCCAACCACCTGGGCTTCTACCGAGGTCCTGATCGCAGCAGACCTTGGTTCAGGGGACTCCGGCCAGACCACAAAAGTGACGTTGCCGGGCGCTGGGTAGAGGATTGTGACAGAGTTGGTTAAGGTCGAAGGCTTGGCACCTATCCGTATCCATGGTGAGGCGGTGCAGGTTCACGCAGGAGGTGCTTGAAGGGGCATTGCAGGAGGGTGAAGGCCGAAGTGACGAGCGGTTCCATGGCATCTTCTCGATCAACGTTGGCCTCTCGTGGAAACACCGGGACGGTTACCGTACGATTGGTGGGTGGCCGGGATCCTCGGGTGATCGCGGAGGACCGTCCGCTTGATTTGGGGGCTGGCGACCCGGGGCTTCGTCCTCCGGCCTCTTGGCCTGGTCAGGTGCCTCGCAGACGTGGGCAAGTTCGGATGCCAGGTTGCGCGCTAGACTGGTGCGAGTGTGAATATGTGCCAGCACTAGGCGTATAGACTCCTCGGAGTTCATGCCTAGGCGCTGGAGGGTCTGGGTCAGGGCGGCTACGCTGGCCACGGTTGGCTTCTGGCCGATGGGGTTGTCTTGGAGGGCTTGGTACCAGATGTCCTTGATCTTCTGGGAAGCCAGGCTCCGCCAAAGGGCTCTCCATCGGGTGGACAGGGCGGCGGGTTGGACAATGGCTTCGCGCTCCTTCTTGGGCCTTCGCGGAAACTGATCATCCATCAGATCCAGGTTCGGCGAGGGAAAGGTGGCCGACCGGGCATCCAAACTCAGTCGGTGGCGGATCAAGGCCGTTTGCATGATCCAGATAGTCTGGTTCAGCGGCAAGGCGACTCGCTGGCCTTCGATTTCCAGATGCAGTTGATCTGTGCGTCCATCTCCACGGATCCATCGGCATCCAAGGGAGTTTATCAGCTTCTCGGCTTCCGGAAAGTTGTCAAACGGTTGGTCGGTATCCTTGAACCGGGTGAGCAAGGCCCAAGCACGTTCATTTGAGACCTTTGGCCGTTCGCGCTTTGGCGGTCCTTGGGTCACATCCTCGCCGAGTTCTTCTTCAACGGGCGGCTTTGGCTGATCGGATTCCTGCTGATGGATGGCGTCCTCGGAGATGTCGCGCTCAGGCCTTTTTTCTGGTGGCGCGGGTGGTGAGCCGGATGGGGCCTTGGTCTTGCTTCCGGTCGACGGCGGTGGTTTTGGAGTCGGTTTTGCCAAACCTCCGTCGATTGCCGGCTTGGATTGTGGGGGAATCGGTCGTTGAGCCGCGCTCGCCAGCTTCGGATAAATGGCGGAAAGAAAAGAAGTCTGGCCGTCGACGTGCGCCAGAACCAGATCAAGGCTGTCGCTCGCGTTGAACCCGCCTCTCCGAAGGGCCAGGATCAGGCGTTGGGCTCTTTGGCATGATGAGAGACCCGGCTGGGCGGTGGCCTCCAGGGCTTCACGCCATATCTGCCTTTTGCCTGAGTCGTCGATGGTCTCCCAGAGCCTGCTCCATTTCAGGGAAAGGGGCGTGAGATTCTTGATTTGCTTGTATTCATTCAGGCTGTCCGATTTTGTGCCCGGGTCGAGGTCATTGAATACCAAGCGAATGTCAGGATTCTCGGGCGTGTCGCGGTAAAGCCGCTTGCGCAGCATCCGGCATTGCATCAGCCATAATGTCTTCTCCAAGGGTAGCAGTGCATTGACGCCACCGATTTCCAGTTCCAAACGGTTTGCTTGGGTGTCAGCTGAGATCCACCGGTGCCCGAGCGAGGTTACACATGCTTTGGCCTCCTCCTCGCTGGTGAACGGCTTTTGGTTTGCCTGCAGTTTCGAAGTCAGGAATTCCCACGCCCGATCCTGGTCCATGATCCCTTTGGCCGGGGGAATGTCAGCCTCTTTGCTTTTCGTCTCACGACCCACTCCAAGGGTTTTTTCTTCGTTTTGTTTTTCGGTTGGCAACTCCGGGACGGGCGCTGGTTTGGGCTGGACCTTCGGGGTCGGCGGTTGAGCCTTGGGCAAGGATGGGGCCTTGGGTGATGATGGGCCCTTGGGCAAGGATGGAGCCTGGAAGGCAACCTTGAGTTCCCTCCGCAAGAAATAGATCACACTGGTATCGGCATGGATATGCGCAAAGGCCAGGTTTTCGCAGTCGGCGAAGGGGATGCCATTGGTTTGGAGGGATTTCATTACCCGCCTTGTCCGCTCCAAAGAAGAAGGAGGAGGATTGGCTCGGCTGCTTTCCTGGAGAGCCTGGTACCAGATGTCCTTGAATTTAGGTTCCTTTGCCATCGTCCACAGTCGGCGCCATTTTTCGGAAAATGGCTTCATTAGGTTGATCTGTGCGCTCTCACCCTGCTTATACTTTTGTTTAAAGTCATCCAACGAAAGTGGCGGAAACGACTTCGCCCGTCGGTCCGTCCACAGTTCGTGTCGAATGAGGCCCCATTGCATTAGAAGCAGTGTTTTTCCCAGTGGCAAGGTCACCTGGGCGCCCTCCATTTCCAGATAGAGTTTATCGAGTTTTTCGTCATCCCTTTTCCAGACGTAGCCCAATTTCAACACCAGTTGCTTGGCCCCATCCATGGACGTGAAGGATTGATTGCCTGGCTGGAATCGTGTGGTCAGCAGAAGCAAGGCTTCATCTTCGGTGAGCGTTTTCTCCTTGGGAGGTTCCACCACGGCCTTTAGGACGGTCTTGGGGACTTTGTTTTCCTTTTGGGGAGGCGGCAATCTAGGCGGGGCGGGAGTGGGAATTGGCGCCCTTTTGACTTTCGTCTCCTGGACTACCGGATTGGATTTGGTTTTCCGTGCAGAAATCACCTGCGCGACCTCCTCGCGCAGTTCCTCGAGACGGAGCAGGTAGCCCCGTCCCTTGAAGGCCCCGGGTCTGCGGCCCGGGGGTGGAGCAAGGACGGGACGGTAAATGCGGCGAATCCAATGGGATTTTCCCCGCTTGGCCGGCTCGGCCTCGTATCCAAGTTTTCCCAGAACCACAAGCAGAGCGGCATCGTCAGGAAGACATTCGGGGAACTGTGCCAGTTGCTCGCTTAGCATGAGCCTCCCGTTCCGTTCTCGTTTTTCTGCCCGGGCTTGGGCCATCGTCCGAATCACCTCGGGATTTCCCTTTTCTTTGCGCCGAACGTTGAGTTGAGCCACCGCCCCGTTGAGCACGTCGGCCAGATGGCCCCAAAGACTATGTTGGCTGTGACGGGTGGGGTACAGGATGACGCCCCGTCCTGAAACCGCCGAGACGACGACGTTGAAATCGGGCCCCTTGGTTCGATGGGCGGTTGGTTTGGGCAGGTGCCACACCCAGACCGCGATGGACTGGTGAGCGAGGATCGGCAAGACAGCGTCCTCGATCAAGCGCCTCTCATCCTTGTCCAACGTGACGCCATCTGCAAATCTGGGCATCCACCACCAGGCTCGCGTCTTTGGCTTGCGACCGGTAACGAAGGGGTTCGGCATGGCATATCTTTGGTGGCGACGTTCACACTCATCGGCGAAGTTGGCCACGGAGTCCAAGCCGTAGGCTTGGAGGGGTTTGGGCGCATGGTAGCAGCGGTGATTGGGGTGTTTGGCGTTCACCAAGTACACGAGTTTTAACTCGATGTGCCGCCTGGAAACCAACCGAACGCAATGGCCTACGTTTCCCATTTTGTCGCTGGCTCGGCCGGGTTCGGAAACAAACCCCACGTGCCGGCCTGCCGGGGATCCTAATCCTCCTGCTTAAGAATGCCAACGGCCATCAGGTACTCCGCCAGGAGAGCCTGATCTCGCGAAACAGGCACACCGCGGCGCCTGGCCGACAGCACCTTGGTGGCGGCGTCCTGGGCATTGCTGATCACGTCAGGGCCAAGGTCTCGCGACTCGGGGATTAGCCCTGCCGCTACGCCTTGACACATATACTCAAGCACCACCGCCCTTTCGCCCAGTGCATGCGATTGGGTGATTAAGCTTTTGAGGCGTATTTGGTCGTTGGGTCCCAGCGCACCTTCGCAGGACCACTGGCGCAGAAGACTCTCGCAGGACATGAGTCTAATTGTCAGACGCGCCGCTTCATCGCACCAACACTGGAAAGCCTGCCTGGTGAACACGGGATTAGGAGGGGCGACCTTGGCCTCCAGCAGGATTGCGGCGAGCTTACCGGGTTTGGTTCGCAATTCCTTGGCTCTCTCCTTCAAACGCCGATGAACCGCGTCCTGAACCCGAGCGGTGATTTGAAGTGCGGTCGGGAACTTCGGGTTTTTCTTTGGTCTACTCATCGCAGGTCCTCCCGAGCTTTGTAGTTGGGATCAGGCACCGTCCCCAACTCAAGCGCTGGCAAGGCTAGAGCTAGGGCCTCGTCGGAGGGCCTATTGTGGCGGAGTCCCGAGCCCAGACAGCGTTCAACCTCGGCCACGGCGCGATAGTGCAGGAACTGGAGGCGCTTTGCGGGCACGCCGACCATTTCCCCGAGTTCATCCAAGGATGCCGTTAAGGCCCCATCGACCATCGCGAGGGCGCTTTCCACATCGGAAAGACCTAGAGGAGGCGAGCCTCCGCCGGCCCCGCTACCAAGCACCTTGACAAGCTTTGCCCGGAGAGATGCCATGCAGGCCCCAGCTTGGCCCAGCTTGGCCATCGTCTCGAGAATCTCAAGAAGCCCCGAACCCGCGCCCTTTCCCAACTGGACTCTGAGCCGACCCAGATCCTCGAGACCGCTCGTAATCTCGGCGCCAGCGCGGCCGTCCACACCACGCTTCAACCAGCGAAGTGTTTTTCGCACCTTAACCGACACGCTCGGCGTTAGGACTTTCATAGCAACGTTGCTTGGGACCCGGCTTGGGGCGCAGGTTCAGTTTTTGCCTTGCGTTTCTGTTTGGCAGGTTTGGCGGAATCCGCCGTCGGCGCAATCGGCGCCGCCGTCGATGCCGGCGCCGGGCTGTCAGCCGGCTTGACCGAGCTCACGTGAACGGAATTGCCGCTGACAATGTTCCTGACGTCGGACACCACTGAGATCGCATCGAAATACTTGAAGCCGAAGTCCACACCCCAATCCAGCGCCAGTTCGAAGTTCTCCTCACTGTAGATGTTGAGACTCGACAGGAGTTTTGCCATGCGAATGCGCCCGTCAATCAGCGCGATCTTCCGGAGTTTGCCGTCCTTGCTTGCCTGGGATTGCTTCCGTGGCACCCACTGGGTTTTGGTATTGGAGATGAGTTTGTAACCTTTCAAGGCTCGGTCTCCTCGTAAAACGTCCAGGACTTCGCCGCCGGTGAGCTTTCGAGGAACCAGCTGGCATCGCGTTTCCAGGATCGACTGCGCTTTCCCACGCACGGCTTGAGCGGCCTCCTTCACTTGGGCGTCGTCGCTGGCGGTGAGTGGCGCTAGCGCCTTTTCCAGGATCGCTTGCGCTTCCTTGCTGTAGTTCACAAGCACGAGCTTGATTTGGTTGAGCACCCCAGGTGCCTGCGCTTCCACGAATCTCAAGGCGCCCGCCATCAATGTCTGGGAGGCCTCCAACTCGAAGGACAAATCGTACAGTGCGCCCAGACCGAGATCCAAGGGAGGCGACACTGACTCGGCCTCCAGCGCGTCAATGGCGTAGTGGAGGAGGAATCGGGTGAGGTTTCTGATCTGGTCCTTACCGCTTGTAATCTCTTTAACGGCAAGCGCCTTTGGGAGGTGGCGCCGAGTGATTTTCAGCCCAGCTTTGTTCGTGGTATCGTTTTCAGTGCGATCCGTGTCATTTGGTTGCGTTTGTTTTTCCATAGTGATTCCTTGATTGATGGTTAGACTTTGGATCGGGGTGTTTGAAGTTTGCTGACGCTCTTGCCGATCGGAGCCCGTTGGTTCGGTCGGCGCTTTTTCAAACCCGAAGCGGCACCGTTCTTCTCGGAACGAGGGCTCCGCGAATCCTGCGGGCTGGAGGGCGATGCCTTTTCGGCCAAGAAGTCTCCCAGGGCCTCGTGCAATTGCTCGATGATTGGCAGGCACTCCGGCGGGATCTCCTGCGCCTGTTGCACCGCATTGAGGGTGCCAAGCAATATGCGCAAAAACTTCCGATCGGGTTCATCGTCCACCGGTCTCAGTTCGCGCCGCAACGCGTCCATCGCTGTATACTCATCGGCGGCCGCGGCTAATTGCCCCCAGGTGATCGCCAGCAATTCCCGCATTGTGGGCTTAGGTAGCCTCTGCGTACCCGCGCGCGCTTGGGCACGGGTCCATTTCTTGGAGGCGGCCACGGCGAGCAGACCTTCCGACCAGATGTCCAGCGTGCGCCGCGAAACGCAGCCGGGGTCGCGAAGCTTGATCGCCCGATACAGAGAGTTGATGGGGTCAGTCTTCTTCATCATTCACCTCGGATGCGCTTCGCCCTCGCCGCCTCTGTAACCTGGAGCTTGGCAAAGGCCCAGGCGAGGCCGGTCGCCAGTTGGAATAGCAGGAGCTCCTTGCCACGCCCCATGGTCGCGATCGCCAGTCGCTCAACCACTTTGCGGGTTTGGTCACAGTCCGATCGGCCGGACTTTCCGGCGAGCTCGCCCAAAACACGGGATTTCTTATTCATGTGATGTCGCCCCTAATCTCACGCCTTTACCAGGCACCGCGCTCGGTAGTCCAGGACGTCACCTTCCGTGAAGGTGACGGTCTTTAGGGTCTTGTAATAGCGGATCCGTCGGGCACGCATATCACGTTCGAGGCTCCGCAGAGAGCGCCCGATCATTAGCGCCGCTTCCTCTTTCCGGATCGGGCGTTCGAATGTCGCATTCGTCATTGTCTAATTATGCCAGACTTCCCGTGACGGCCTGTCTGGGGACCAAGCGGAGCGTTTTTTTGACTAGTCAAGCGAAGTCAAGAAGTGGCTACCCGGCAGGTGGGAAGCCCCACCAGGGCCTGACGTCGGCGTCTTACCGGGCAATTCCACCTTGATTTAGGTCCCTGGAAACCACAACCTAAGCCATTGGTTATAAGCCTCTTATATCATGTGTCGCGTGCCTTAAGCGACCTATTCGATGGTTCTCTGGTAAGGATGGAGGGGGCTGACGATCGGCACCGAATTGGCTTGGGCCCTTTCCAAACCAGGCGGAGAAGGAAATGTGGATTTGTCCGGAGCCCATCTCGTGGCTGTAACAAAAATAAGTTTACTTTTCCTTTTGGATGTTAGATTGGGCTATGCGAAAAACGAAGCCGGTCGTTTTGACAAGGCACCAACGGGTCGCCCTGAAAGCGATCCTCAATTCGGCTCGACCGGAGACAGTAATTAACAGGGCCCAGATCGTGCTATTGGCTGCCAAATCGATGGGTGACAAGGCGATAGCGGATACGGTTGGCGTGAGTCGGCCCATGGTTGCGCTCTGGCGCGACCAGTTCCCGATAGTTGGCATTAAGGGGTTGATCGAATTCGCACCCCGGTCTGGACGGCCCAGGATCCTGACAGCGGCAGAACGAGACCAGATTGTGAAGGCAGGACGAAAAGGGGTCGGCCCAGACGGTCAGGTTTTGTCTTGTCGGATTATAGCGAAAAGTCAAAAACGGAAGGTCTCGCACACGATGATCGCTCGCACCTTGCAGAAGAAAGGCGTCAAGCTTCCGCGGGCCGAGCGGTTCGATATAGCCAGCAACCAGGATTTTTTTCGGTCGATTCGGGATGTCTTTGGCTTTTACACGAAACCGCCGGACCGTGCCCTGGTGCTGGTGACGATAAAGACTCGAGGCGCGAAGCAGGACGACGTTCCACTGGTTGTGCCCAATTCTGGCCTTTTTCGACAGGAGGATATTTTGAATCCCTGGTCTTGCATCAACCGGCTCCGAGGATCGCGCGAGCTTGATGGTTTCCTCTGGAACCGTTTGGCTCCAGAAATCGCGCGGGAGCCTGGTAATGAACTCCTACCGGATCCCCGTCGCGAGCCTGGGCTCGTTTTCCCTCATGAGGACTTGATAACAACGCAGGATCATGCTGTGGAAAATAGCGATGCAGGCCACACAGGTCCGAACGAACGACTCCTTTCAATCCTCGCCAATCCCGGCCTGACCGAGCCGCTTCTGCGGGTGTACCTCATCAACCTCTTGAACAACGCCATACGCTTTGGTCCACTCTACGATCCGCGGCTTTTCCGCTCGATCTCATTAGAACCAGAGATCCAGCACCTCGTCGGACAGGTTCTTCCCGAGCCCGCACAAACTAGTCTGAACCGGCGGCTACTGGTTCTGGCCTATCCCTCGGAATTTCTCGACTTTTTCGCTCTCCCGCCGGTTCGACTCCGCCGGAGGGAGTGGGACGCGGAATTGACCGATTTATTGCCGCTATTCAGCCGTTTTGAAGCCAAGATCAGTAATCAAGGAACGCCCAAAGAGTTTTTGGTCAGCTTTCTAGGGTTTCTTGAGGCAGTCGATTCCCAGCGGCGCAAGGATATCGAGCGGCATGGCGACCTGTGGCCCATCTTGGCACCGGATGGGGCCAAGCCATTATTCGAGAAGCAGCATGAATTACATGTCATTGCCAGCGGCTCCTCGACGCCAAGGCACCCATCAGTGGCCCAGTGGTTTAAGCGGCACCCAGCTTTCACGCTCCACAATATGCCGCGAGCGAACGACTGGTTCAATACCCTAGAGAAATGGATTCGCGAGGTTAGGAAGTTGCGATTCCACCGTACTATGTTCCAGAGGCTCCGGTGTTTGTTAGTCGGGACGTACCACCCAGGCAAAGGCGTCTTGCCGCTGTATGCCGACAGGCACATTGGCACGGGATGGTGGCCAGATTCGTCGATTGACATTGATGACGATTGAGATCTTAAGAAGGCAGTTCACCAAACCGTCAGGTAATTCGAACTTCCAGCCACCGGCGAGAGCTACGAACATCTTCTCATTCAGGATTTCTGGCAGATCTTAGCTGGAACCAAAATGGCAGATTCTGCTATTATTTTTTGGCTCGCTTTGGGGCCGAAACTATCCGTCTGACGGTTGAGGCCATTGCAGGATCAATGTTGATCGCGGCAAATTCATTAGGTGGTGGCCGCGGCTTACGCCTCCTGACCTCAAAGCCCTAAATGCACAGCGTGGACTAATTTGATGATTTCGCTGGAAGGGCGCGTGCGCACGATTCGTGCGCTCCAACGCGCTCATGTTCAGCCTTTAGTTTTGCGCTTTTGGTCTTGGCTTGGCTGCCACGTTGACGGCTTCACAGGTGCTCGAGGTAAGCGCGAGCCTTCGCGACCGCCTGCGCCATCTTGTCGGTGGGTTCCTCGCCATGCATGAACGGGGTAATCCAGCCACGATACCCAATCCCAGCCAGGGCCTGTAGCCAGGGTGTGAAATCCGTGGCGCCGTGGCCCGGTAGTTGGTTGAAGCCGCTTCCGTTTTGCCAGGCATAAAAGAACAGCAACTGGTCCCCGCAAACCCGCACGGCATCCTCGACCGAAATGCCGGCGCCTTGCAAGTGGTAGCCGGCTAAGCCCATGCCGACCGCGTCGGGTGCGGGGTTCAGCGTTCGAAAAAGGCGCATGGATTCCAGTGTGCTGAGCAATGCGTCTCCGTGATTTTCTATCGCCAGCCGAACACGATGCTTGCGGGCCAAGTCAATCTCGGGCTGGAGCTTCGCGAAAAACTTATGCATCCCTCCCTCGAGTCCCTCCGTGGTGAACTTGCCGTACTCCGATTCGCGAACCACCACGCCTCCGCCGCATTGGCCTATGAACTCGGCGTACGCAGGAAACCCCTCCGTATGGCCAGGGGTGCGATAGGTCGTGTAGCAACCGACTTGGAGCTTGTGACGCGCCAGAAGCTGCCGGAACCCTTCTACCCCAATCTGCTGCGCCTCCACCAGATGTCGGCACTTGCCAAAGGGCCCCCAAAGATCGATTCCGTTGAATCCGAGCGTCGCAGCTTGTCCGCAGAAGTCCGCGAGGGAGAGATCGGAAAACATGACCGAGGAGAGCGCCAGCCGCGGTCGCCACGCGGCACTCTTGGTGATCTTTTGGCTGGCGCACGAGGAAACCGAAGGAACAAGTGGAAGCGCGGCAAGCCAGGCGCCCACACGCAAGAAGTCGCGGCGAGTAAACCAGGCCGCTCCAATACCGTTTTGTGGTCGGATTTTACCGAAGGGAAATTGCAGTTTCATTGTGACCAGTGACATGGTTTCGGCCTGCGGCGGCCGTCAAACCGTCAGCAGACTGAAACGGTTTCGTCGTCGCCCGCGCGGATTCTGCCTAAACACTGCCCGAGTATACAGCCAAATTCAACGCTGTGAACAGCCCCCGCCTCGGCCCCGGCCAAGCTGCGATTCAGGTACTCCGCGAAGCTGGCCAACTTGCTCACCCTGCCGGCCTCCCAAATCCCTGCCACTCGCGCAAGACTTTAGCTGGGTCCGGCCGCGCAGGCCGAAGCGCAGCAGGTCGAGATGGATTTGAGCGTCGCACGCCAGCGTGAACCCTCCAACCCGCTGTGATTCACGAAACACCCCCTCGTCGGTCGGGACGACCAACCACAACGTTCCTGCCCCCCTCGTCGCGAGTTCGTTGAGTGATTGGTCGTCGCGCGAAAGGGAGAAGGAAGCCTGATCTCGCCCCTGCGGGGTGAACTGCTTCTTGCCATTGCGCGCCAGGCGCACTGGAGTCCTTGTCAAATTCCGAGTGAAATTAGGGATTTTGGGGCACGAACCAGTTTTCCTTTCATTTTCCTGTCAGCACACTGGAAACTGCCTGTCATCTAATGAGCCGCAAGCAACCTTACCGTGATCTGGCGGCAACTACTTCGATCAGCGCAATCCGGCCGAAGTTCTGAAACGACTGCTAAAACGCATCAAAAACCTTCACTATCAAGTGAGCCTCGCGCCCTTGGAGCAACGCGACTGAGCCAGTACTACCCCACGATGAATCCTTCCAACCGATCACCTCCCGTTCGACCATTTTCGGGTCAGCCACTTGAATGTTCCGCCAGTCTTTGCTCTGGCGGAGGCTGCGGCCTTGACCCTCGCCGGCGTCCTCCAAGGCGCGATCCCGCGGGACGAACTCCATGCCAGCCCGGCTGACACGTGGTTTCTCCACCAAAGCAAGATCAAGGGGATTGCCATCTTTCCGAGCGAGGTGATACCCTGCGAGCACATTGAATCGCGGACATTTTCTCAGCAATGGCCTGGATTCTATCGGGCGGTTGCGATCAACTTTGAGCCGTTTGCGCGACAGAAGTCACCGGACTTCGTTCCGGAACCGCCCGCAACTTATGTGGAACAGGAAGAATCGATTTGAAACCCTCGCCTTTGTGGCGCTGGCCTCGGCCCTCAACACGCACGCGGCGATGCCGCCGGACTACAAAGGCACGCCTTTTGACGATGCGGCCTACCGTGCCCAGCAGGAGGCGGAAGCGAGCCTCCGTCAGCAACCACGCCGCAACTATGCCGAGGCCCTGGTGGTGTGGGACAGCAAGACTCCCGCCGTCGGCAACGGGTGGGTGGGCAACGAGCAACCCGCGGCTTCGATCCGGCTCGACGAGGCCGACAGCGATGGCAAGAAGGTCATTCATTACCACAACAAGCTGAACGGCTACCGCTATGCGATCTTTGGCTGGCAGTGGGCCAAGCCTGAGGACAAGCCCGTGGATCTGGCGAAGTACGACGCCCTCTCATTCTCGATCAAGATCACGGGGACGAAGAAACCGCAAGAACTGTTCGCCGCTGTTGCGGAGCACAATCCCGCTCCGATCCCTCTCCGCCGATACGACACGAATTTCTCCGACGGCTCATGGCACAGCATTACCATTCCCGTCCGAGAGATGAAATGGGGCCCTCCAGCCACGGACCGGAGCGAGGTCCGGGGTCTGGCGTTCATGACCTTCGTTTGGGAGGCGGCCGAGTTCGATGTCCAGCTTGACCACATCACCCTGGATCGTGATTCGGATCCTCAAACCGTCCCGCCCACGCAGCCCGCGCCCACTGCGGCATCTTCGGCTAAACCCCAGGTGATTCCCGGCAAACTTGAGTGCGCTTTCTATGACGTCGGCGGCGAAGGCGTGTCGTATCACGATGCTGATCCGGTCAACATTCTCAGTGGTGTGCTCAACCAGGGGAAAGCCCACCAGCGTCCGCATGCCACCAGCTACCACTGGAATTTCCGGAAGGACGAAGGAGTCGATATCTCCTACACGAAGGATTTCGCCGATTTCAACCACGTCAATCGCTTCGCTCCGTCCACCAACCAGTTCTACGTCGGCGGGGCCGAGAATGGGGAATGGTGCAACTACACCGTGGATGTCAAGAAAGCGGGCCATTACAAGGTGATCGCTTTGTATGGCAACGGCACCAACGCCATGAGCTTCTCCATCAACCATCAGCCGGCGTGCGACTGCAAATTCCCCGTCACCACCGGCGGCGCGCATGGTTGGAACAAAGGGGAAGTCGGAACGATCTCCTTCGCCGAGGCAGGCGTGCAGTTGCTGACTCTCCACTACAGCAATGGCAATAACCTGGCGTATTTCGAACTTGTCGAGGCTCCGTAAGCCGGGAAAGAGACCACCCTTGCCACGAGGAGAACTGGAGTACGGCTATGAAAACCAAGACGCTCGCCGTCCTGACTCTCCTGGCGTTTCTTTCGCCCCCCTTCAGCGCCGCCCCAGCGGACTGCCCCGCGCTCACGCGCATCCGCTTCTACCCGGCCGAAGGCCAGGCCGGCCGGATGCTGCACGGACGGTTCACCGGTTCAAATGAGGGCGCCACGACCTGATTTGAGATGCTGGCCGAGATTACAGAAGTTCCCAAAGAACACGAATGGAGCGAGTTGGTCCTGGCGGCGCCCGTGCTCTACCGCTTCATCAAATATGAGGCGCCTAACGGTTCCTGGGGCAACGTGGCCGAGGTGGAGTTTTACGCCGGCGACCAAAAGATCCACGGCACTCCTTTCGGGACGACCGGTTCCCGTGATAATGCCGGCAGGGATTTCGCCAAGGCCATGGACGGCGATCTCTCGACGTTTTTCGATGGCGCTGAACCCAACAATCAATATGTGGGACTGGACCTTGGCGCTTCGGTCCAGGCGTCTGCGCCCGAATTTGCCCCTCGGCCCGGCAGCTACTCTGGCGTCCAGGATGTTTCGGTGACGAGTGCGACGCCGGCAGCGATGATTCGAGTGGCGCGCGGTGGAGGAACGCCCACGCGAACCCAGGGCGAGCCGGTCACCGGCCTGATTCGCGTGGGGAAAAGCGAAATCCTGGCAGCCGTGGCGTACGCCAACGGCCTGGCTTGCAGTCCGGTCGTCGTTGGTCCCTACCGCATCGGTTGGGACCAGGGTAACACTCGCTTGACCAGATCCTTCCACATTGGCAACAGCCTGACCGACACGGTCGACGGCTGGCTGAAACCCCTGGCCGAAAGCGGCGGGCATCCGTTGGATTTCCATCGCTTTACCATCCCCGGCGCCCCGACGGATTGGCTCTGGGCCCACCCTGCTTCGGGTTTCGGTGACAGCCGCTACGCTGAAGCCTTTTTTCGCGTTCGCCCCGTTTGACGCCATCATCACCCAGCCCTTCGCCGGGCACGGGCGCAGTGTTGAAAGCGAGGCGGAGTATTCGGGGAAGTTTTTCGAGCTTTGTCGCAAGAACAGCCCCCAGGTCCAGTTCTGGATATATCAACAATGGCCGGACCAAGCGTTCGATGAAGGTTGGTCACGCGGCGTCATCAGTTTGGGCGGCCGGATTGCCGATTGGCGGAACAAACTGAAACTTCGACCGGGCGAGAGTCTGGCTGACGGTGGCTGGCAGGGCGTTGTGCTCAAACGCGAACCGGTTCCGAAGACGTGGGAGGAAGCCGTCTCCTGCCACAGTCGCTATTTCGAAGTGCTACAGCAGGAACTGGAACGTCGCTACCCAGGCGCGCGGATCGGCGTGATCCCAGCCGGACCTGCGCTGACAACCCTGAAAACTCTCATAGACCGAGGCCAAGTGCCGGGTTTGGGAGACTTCTTTAAGGAGTTTTTTGCTGACGGCATCCACTTGACCAGCAAGGGCCGCTACTTCGTTTCCCTGGTTCACTATTGCTGCCTCTTCGGCGAGAGCCCCGAAGGGAAAGTATCTCCCCTCAATTCAGGACTGACGGAAGAACAAGTCAGACTTTTTGAGCGGATTGCCTGGGAAAGCACCCAGAGCCAAGCGTCGCATGCCAATTGCCAAAACAAATGACTGTTGCCCCCTCCGCTCTGAGGCCGATCGTTGCGGTTTCGTTTGAGACAATTGTTCCCGCGAAGCACCAACTTGGAATCCCGCCGAGGTTCTTGGAAGGCCCGCGAGGGGACGTTTCAGCCCTCAGCCGCCTCGGCCCTCTCTGTCATGAATCTTGTTGTCACAGGTGGGACCGAAGTTCAGGGCCCACGATATCGCTCGTCGACCGTGCTTCTCCATAAAGCGCACTGTCGACGAAGCCCCTGGAAAGAAAAGAGGAAAAGGTGGCGGTGATTCTGATCCCAGCGGCGACCTCCCGGTCAGAGCGGAGTGCAGGGCTTCGCGGGCCGTGGGGCGGACGCCGAGGATTGTGGTTGGCCTCCGCAGCGAGGCCAGCCGAGCCGAACCAGGCGCAAAAGAAATTCCGGTTTGGTTGGCTGTGCGGCAATATTGAAGGCAAATGAACGATGTGCCGCCTGACCGGGACCTGTTACGCGAGTTCTCGAAACAACGCTCGGAGAGCGCGTTTCAGACGCTCGTGCAGCGCCACGCCGATCTGGTGTTTGCGACCGCGATGCGGTGGGTGGGCGAAGCGGCGGCGGCCCAAGAGGTGATGCAGGACGTTTTCATCGCGCTGGCCAACCGGGCAACGTGGCCGTGCGGGGAAGGGGTGCGCCTGCCCCGGCCACAGACGGTCTTGAAGATCTCGGCGTATTCCCGCAGGCAGTCGCGCTTGAACCTCGTCTCGGCGAACTTGCCCCGGTATTCGTAGCAGGCGCGGTCGTAGAGCATTCCGCACTAGCACGGATATTTCCACGAGGAAGTGCCGACGTAAACGCCCTGCGCCGCCAGCGAGGCGGCCCGCTCCTCCAGGTCTTGCCGGTTAAAGTTCACGGCTTCTGGAAATAAGCGATTCCATTGGGGTAGTCCAGGGTGACCCTGAAGTGTTGCAGAAAATTGCCGCCCATTGACGCAGCAATCCGCCTGTCCATAAAGGAGGACATCCAGGAATAGGTTGCATCCGAACGGCGGGTGAACCACACGGGACCAACCTTGAACCCACTGATTTCGACTTCCGGCACCTCGATAAGCGAGGCACCAGTGCGCTGGCACCCTTTCTCTACGAACCGCCAGTTCGGGTGCTCGCTCCGCCAACGGTCGAACAACGTCGCCGCCACGAAGCTCGTCGCCCGCTCCGCCGCTTCGAAGCCGTTTACGACCCGCTGCGCCTCCGGCGTGAGCCAGACCGTGGCACCGGTATCGAACAAGGAGTCCACCGGCTCTCCAGCGATAACGACCTCAAATCGCGGATGGTTCGCGGTGCGGAGGCCCCATTCCTTTCTGAAGCCCAGCGGAACCGCATGTTGGGCCATCTCTGAATCGGGAGCAAAGCCGGAGCCTTTGAGGATGAGTTTGCGAGCCGGATAATCAAACACCCATACTCCGCCCGCAAACCAGCGCTGGCCGAGCATTCCATCCCCTTCAGCGTCTGCCACTGGCATCCAGCGTTCCGCGCCGGTCGGCTCGGGAATCCGAGAATCAGGGCGAAAAACCGGCAGGCGGGCGCGGTTCAGTGACAATAACTTGATGGGCTGGAGGCCGCAGCCTTCGACGGCCCGCCTGGTAAGAAACAGCCCCCCGCCAGTATCGGTGAGCAGGCTCAACTTGATGCCACCGGTCGTGACCGGTTCCGCGTAAAATCGGCCTGCGCCGTAGCGCGTCGGCAGTTCCAAGTCAGTTTGGGAGTGATGTCGGCCTGGCAGATACCACCAGATGAATGCCGAGCACAGCAAGACGGTTGCGAGCGCGGCGGTTCCAACGGCAAATAAGACAACGCGGACCTTCCTCATGAATCACGGCAGTATGGAATCGAACGTAAGCCGCTGCCGGTCCCGCGCAAGTGAATTTCGGCGACCAGGACCGCCCAAACCGGCTGGCGCTCCGTTCACCCGCCGTTTGGGCCAGGAAGGCGTTCCGTTCGCACTTGGCCCGGCCAAGGCCGGTTTGCGGCCCAGCAGAAAGCCAGAGCGTTGCGCTCCGCCTCCTTTGCTGGACCTGGTCCTGCAACCACGCGCTTTCTCCATCGAATACGGGTTTCGGTCAAGGCGTCCAAGAAACATCCCCAGCACCCCCTAACCGGGTTGTTCCTGACAAGTTGGCCAGTCGGGGAGGATGGGACTGGCCGTCTTCGTTTCGCGGCCCATCGGCCAAAATCCGGGCAATCAAGGCAGGCTGTTGCCCGTTCCCACCGACAACCCGTCGACCAGGCAAGTGAACGGGGCCTGCGGCGGCACGTAGCACACGACCTCCAGTTCGTGCTTGCCCCATTCCGACTTCAGCTCGCGTAGCGCCGCCTACCCAAAGCACCACGTCGAGCCAAACGCCGCTTGTCGAGCAGCCAGGCGGGATGTTATGTGGACTTCACTGGGTCGACTTGGGTGAAACCCTGTCGCGAAACCCGCTGTGACACGACATACCGGTCGCCAAAGCCAAGTCGTTCTACCTGGCGCTCGATTTGCTGCCACTCACGCGGTAATCCCTCAAAAAGGAGCGTATCCCTGTTCTCGAGATGGCCGCGCATCTCCTGGTCCCCGAGGAGCCGAGTGTATATCAGTTTCGCGCCCACCGAGGGATGATGCCACGAGCACCAGTCTCAGGCAAGGTCAACGGATCGAAAGCAGCTTCTCTGGCTGCCAATTGGTTTGCCAGTTCAGGCTTGATCCAAGAACAAGTGTTCTTTAACTATTGTGCAGTCATGATCGATGACCGCCGACTTTTATGAAACCCAGTTCTGAACCGGATGCCCTGACGGGCCGGAAGCTGCGGGCACTGCGCTTGCGCGCCCACCTATCCATGCGAGAACTGGCCCGGCGATCGAACGTGGCCGTCAGTTACGTCTCCAACGTTGAGTCCGGCAAGGTGTCCGCCACGCTCGCCACACTGCGGAAACTCCTGGTCGCGCTGGGTTCTGACATCGGACCGTTTTTTGCGGAGGATCACTCGGCGACCGAGGGTTGGGTTTTCCGGCGTCAGCACATGCAGACGACGTCCGACTCGGGCCGAAGTTACACTTTCGTCCTGCCGTCCCGGCCTGACATTGGGCTCATCATGCTGGATGAGGAGCTTTTCGCCGGGGAGAACCCGGGTTTTGAATCGCTCAGCGGTGATTTGTCGGGTTACGTCCTCGCCGGCGAATTGGAGCTCGAGCTGCAAGGGGAACGACGCCAGATTCTCCAGGCGGGCGATGCCTTCTACATCCCTGCCGGTCGAGCAGTCAGGGGCTGCTGCGTGAGGTTCAAATCTGTGCGACTGGTTACGGTTCAGGCGCTGGAGAAAGACGCTGGGCCGAGGGCCAAAACACGGCATCGTGGAAGCAGCAACGATCAGCGGCCCCAAGAAGTCTCCGTGTCCAAGTCTATAGATGGTAGAAAGTCGCCACGCCGCAGGACGATTTCCAAATAGAATCTCGTGGACCGCCCCGCTTTCTCTCAGGGATAAGACGGCGTGGAGTGTTACTTCGGCGCCAACCGCGCGACCATCAGATTCCCAAACTGGGGCCGATTGGCGAGTGTCACCAACTCACCGAACATGAAACCGACGAGCGTGTCTTTGCCAATCCCAGGCGGCGCGTTTACGAGGCCGCGAAGTCCGGCACAGGCGAACACCACCGCGTTCGGTTCCTCGCAGAAATTGTTGAGTTGTTGAGCAACTTGTGCGGGTGTAATGGTGCGCAAAAACAACCCGCCTTGGGCAGGCAAGTCCGCCCCCACATGAAGACACTCCCCCGCGAGCGAACAATGGAGGTTCCGTCCGTTCAGATCCGAGAAGGTGAGAGACTCGCAGTCGTTACTTCCGTAGCCAAACTCGGTCTGGAGGGCGCGAAACGCTGTCGATGCGGATTCCCACCTGCTTTCGCCCGGTTTCCGCAGTTGCTCAATCGAGCGCGGCCCGTTCTGCCGAAGCTCCCAGGCCGGTCCGCGGGTTTCATAGGGATTCATCGTCTCCACCTTCCATTCACCTTCGGACAACAACAGCACAGCAACCTCTTCCGTCGCCGGGACCAATTCACCGCGATCCTGGCCAACGCTGCGAGCAGCCGCTCCCCCCACGACCGGCACTTCCGGAAGCAAGCGCCGCCACCGCTCCAGGAAAGTCTCAACCCCTACCCCGCACGTAAACAGCACAATCGCCCCTCGCGGCGCAAATGGGATATGCGGTAGCCGTTCCAGCACCTCGCCGTAACGCCCAGTTAAGACCTGGCCCTTGAACCGGGCTGACGCAAAGGCCAGACCTGGTTCGTCTGGACCAATCCAGAACCCGGGCGCCAGCAAGCCGTGGGAGGCGCACCCGAAGATCGGGTCCCCAGCCGAGGGCGCGCTTCCCGGCGTCCAGAAAGCAAATTTCAAGTTCATTCGAAGGCTAGCCTTTCTTCCACCGCAACTGTACCACCGTGCACGCGCCTTCGTCCTCATTGAGGAACTCGTAAGTTCCAAAGCATGCCGGCACGAGGGCTGACTGGAATTTGTAGATGGTGGTTTGAAACGCGGGATTCGATTTCGAGCGGATCGTTACGCGTTGGCCAACCGTCAGGGTCACGATATGAAGGAACCGGCCTTCGGTGTCGTTGTCCGCGCGGCGCGTGAAATGCAGGCGTTCAATCTCGAAGGGCATGCGCGGGTCGGAGGAGTAGCGGTCAATGGCGTATTCCTTTGTCCATCTGATAACTTTCGGAGTGGCACGCAGATGATCCTTCACCCAGGATTCACGCACCCACTTTTCGTTGTCGAACCCGTGTTCGAGGTGCATTTTGCACGGCTTGCCCGTCATGGTCTTGGTTGAATCGTTCCAGGAATTGCGGGCGAAATCGTAAAGGAAGAAAGAGTACTCGGTCGCCGCGATGCTCGGGCAGGTGTCCATTTCGAGCACCATTTGGTTGCCGCCATGGCCGTGAGTCGTTCCCGGCGGAATGAGATAGAGATCGCCGACATTGCTTTCCCAGTTGGCGATGAACTCTTTCCAGTTGGGAATCTCCTTCAGGTTGTTCGAGGCGCGGCACAACCGCTCCCATTCCTCAAGGTCGGCGTCGTCCTTGTAGCCCATCCAGGTGTTGGCGCCCTCGTATGCCTCGGCGATGTAATAGGTTTCGTAGCGCCCGAGCGGCTCCTTAAAGTGGCGCTGTACATAGTCCGTGCCCGGGTGGTTGTGGATGGGCATGCTGATCCGTTCGGCTGGAGTTGGCTTTGGAAAGTAGCCATCATCGAGCCAGACATCCATCGGGAATAGGCGAGGATAGGTCTCCGCCAGGTAGCGTCCCAGGAATTGGCTGGCGTATTGCATGAGGTTCATGGTGGGCATGTTGAGCAGGGCTTCCCCTCCAACATCCACCAGCATGCTCAGCTCCGGCCCGGCCAGTTCGTTCCAGGCATTGCATTCCAATCCCGGCACCTCGAACAAATCCTTATAGCGATAAGCCCCCCAGGGTCCGGGTTGAAAGATGGGGACCTCTTTGATGGGGTACTGCACGAGCGTTTGCAGAATGCCGTCGTAAGCCGCCCGCGATGCCATCTTCAGGCTCTCGAAGGCAATGCCCTCGACCCAATATTCCATCAGCGGAATGGCGAATTCTTTTTGCCGATCGAGCAGGTAGTAATCGCAGTAGTAATAGTCTTTCCAGCTATACCCACCATCCGGCTGGTCCCAGCCGAACGGGACTAATTTGCCGTCCCACATTTCCCAGAGAATCGGTTGACGGGTTTTGTCGAAGTAAAACCGAAGATCGTAGCAATCGTTCAACTCAGGGATAGCCGCGCCCGGGCCGTAAACAACAATCACATCCTCCTCGGTCCGATCCGCCAGTTCTCGGTGGAGATTCTCCACTTTCTCGGGAAGCATTAGATCGATGACATGGCCGTCGGTGTTCACGACCCCGAATCCGGGATCTTCGCTCTCCGTAAAGGCGCGCCGATAGGCCGCAATCTGCTCGCGTGAGCGAAAACACTCGACCAGCCCGCGGAAGGATACGGCCAGACCGGCGGTCGCCGCGTCTTGTCTCAAGGCATCGATGATGGCGGCCCAATCAATCCCGTACCAACCGTCAAAGGCCACGCGCAGGCTGCCGCGTCGACGCTTGTGGTCGGACAGGATCCGAATCATGGCCTGGGTCACCTCCGGCTGACCGACAACGATCGCTCCGCGCCATTGGGGATCCATCTGGATTCGGTTCTCGGCGTTCTTCCTGGATTCGTATAGCGGCATAGATTTCTTTCGATCACGGCTGATCAGTAAAACGTGAGATTAGGCTCATACTTGTTCATCAAAGTCGATCGTCAGGGGGCGATCCCTGAACCCTCTGGTCTTATAGGCACAATACCCCATTCCGACGAGCAACCAGGCCCCGCCCACGAGCTTTGCGAGGTTGGGCAGGCCAATCCAGAAGGCCAGGCACAGCAGGAAACCAAGCCCGGGAACCAGCCCGTCCCGGAGGAAGTTCCGTCGATGCCCGGGGGACGGTCGGAAGTAAAAGCTCCAAAAGGTCGCGAGGTTGACTCCCATGAAGCCTAGAAAAGCGCCGAAATTCAAAAGGTCGCATGCGTTGTCGAAGGGGACGAAGACGCTGCCCACAAACGCCAGCGCACCGACGAGGATGATGTTCCTGGTCGGGTTTTGACGGCGCGGACTCAAGTAGCCGAAGAGCGCGGGCGGCAAGACGTTGTCCCGTCCCATGGCATAAAGGAGGCGGGCGGCATTGACTTGGACGCTGAACCCGGAACCGAATTGACTGACGCTCATGATCACCAGGAAGGACGTGAACAACGCGGTTCCGCCCACGGTCTTCATCACATCGAGATAAGCCGTGTTGGGGTCAGCTGCCATTCTCCAATCGGGCAGCACCAGGTGCAGAAAGTAGAGTTCGATGCCGCTCAAGATGCCCGTCGCCAACACCACCAGGACCGTGGCCAGCACCATGTCGCGCTTGGGATTGATGGAATCCTCCGCCAGGGTGGTGAGGCCGTCAAAGCCGATATAGGTCAAGGCCGCCAGGGAAATACCCCCCAGAATATGCGCCGGCCGAAACGTGGCCGGGTTATACATCGGCTTGAGGGAAAGGAGGCTGGCCCACCCCGTTTTGAGAGCGATGTAGCGAACTGCGAGGATCAGGAAGACGCCGACGGCCACGCTGGTCACCACCAGGAGCAGGGTGTTGGCCCGAGCGGTGGCGCGAATGCCCCGGAGGTTCAGCCCCGTCATGCCCGCCACGATGAGAAAGGTGAGCACGGGGAATGGGACGAACGGCAGCAACCGCTGGATCGCCAGAGCCGGGATGATGGCGCTAATCAGTGGGATCACGAGATAATCCAGAAACATCGACCAACCGGCCAAGAAGCCCAGGTGCGGGTGGAAGGTTCGGCCGACATAGGTGTACGCGGAGCCCGCCATGGGGTAGAGATAGGCCATCCGGCCATAGCTTACCGCGGTGATCATCATCGCCACCATCGCGACCAGGACGGTGGTCACGGAGTGGCCCTCGGAACGCTGCTCCAGCAGACCGAAAATGGGGACGGGCGCGACGACCTGCATGATGATCATGCCGTAGATGAGCAGATCCGGCAGACTCAAGACTCGCTTGAGGCGTCCGGGTGCGGCAGTGGTCGCGCCGGGCTGCGTGGAAAGGGCTTGATTCGTCATCGTGCGATCGGGCATTATTTTGAAGAACAGTTGTTCTTTGTCAATCTTTCAAAGAGTTTGACAATTTGATCCGAAACCATAACCGAACCCATGAAACTCAGAGGCTGCAACGTATCGAGGGCTGACCTCCTGGGTTCGCTCGAAGTTCGTGTGGCGGTGAAAAACGGTTCCAACGAACACGGTCTTTGCGGGGAACCGTTGCGAGTTCGTTTCTCCCGATCCACTCCGAGGAAGATCGACTGGAATACGCCCTAACCCATCCACATCGTGCTCAAAACAGAAAACCTGGTAAAAGTGTTCGTCACCGACGAAGTGGAAACCACGGCCCTGAACCGGGTGGACTTCGAAGTGAAATCCGGGGAATTTGTTGCCATCATGGGCCCCTCGGGTTGCGGAAAATCCACCCTGCTCAACATCATCGGTCTGCTGGACTCCCCCAGCGACGGAAAATACCATTTTGAAGGCGTCGAGGTCTCCCGACTGAAGGAAAGCGATCGTACTCGTCTGCGAAAAGGCAAGATTGGCTTCGTTTTCCAGAGCTTTAACCTTATTGACGAGCTCACGGTGTTCGAGAATATCGAGCTCCCGTTGTTGTACCTGAAAACGCCTCCGGCGGAGCGCAAGAACCGGGTGGAGCAAGTGATGGAGCGCTTGGATATCCTTCCCCGGAGATCGCACTTTCCGCAACAACTCTCAGGCGGCCAGCAGCAGCGGGCGGCCATTGCGAGGGCGGTCGTGGCGGGCCCAAAGCTGATCCTGGCAGATGAACCGACCGGTAATCTCGACTCGGCCAATGGCCAGGAGGTTATGGGCTTGCTTTGCAAGCTGAACGCCGATGGAACCACCATCGTCATGGTGACGCACTCACCGCAGGATTCCCGAAGGGCCCATCGGATTGTCCAGTTGTTTGACGGCCACATCCAGAACGGGGAGATAGCGCGCTAATGTTTCGGCACTACTTAATTGTCACCGGCCGCCACCTGCGAAAGCATCCGTCGTTTTCGATCATCAACGTGGGCGGGCTCGCCCTGGCGATGGCCGCATGCCTTTTCCTTCTTCTCTACGTCCATTACGAAACTCACTATGACGCTTTTTGGGCAAACTCGGCCGATATTTGCCGCATCCATCATGATCGCTACCAGAATGGTGAACTGAGTTTCAAGAGCGCCAAGGCCTTTTGGAACATGGCGCGGGTACTAACGAACGACGTGCCCGAGGTCCTCGCCGGAACGGAGATTTTCAAGGACGTGGTGACCGTGATGAACAACGAGAACCACATCCAGAACATCGCGATGTTTGGCGCAGAAGCCGCTTTCTTTGATGTCTTCAGGCTGACCTTCCTCGACAAGAAAGGCGACAATCCACTGCGTGATCTGTATTCCTCGGTCCTTTCCGAATCGGCGGCGATTCGGCTCTTCGGCACTTCAAAGGCCGTCGGGCAGTGGTTCAAAGTAAACCAGAACTGGGAATTTGAAGTGACCGGCGTCTATAAGGATCTGCCGTCCAACACGCATCTGCCTTTCGATCTGCTGCTCTCTAAGCAAACGTACTTGTTCTACATGAGCAATTGGAACGATGAGCTCAACAAATTCCAACTTAAAGACCCAAACGGGTATAAACTGGTCAAGCCCGTCACGAGTTGGGATTGGGGCTACGCCGGCAATTACACCTACCTGCTATTGCGGCCCAACTCGGATCTCAGGCAGGTGGAACGCAAAATTAACCAATTGGCAGGCAACTATGTAAAACAGATCACCAAGGACGGGGGCAAAATCGAGTTCTACTTGCAGCGCCTGCGGGACATCCACCTCAATTCAAACCTCAACTCCGAGGTGACCGCCAACGGGGACCGAAAAGCTGTGGCCGCCATGGGGGTGTTGGCGGTCGTCATTTTGGTCATTGCCTGGATCAATTTCGTGAATTTGACCCTGGCGCGTTCGCTCGAGCGGAGCAAAGAGGTGGGCATTCGCAAGGTCGTGGGCGCCTCGCGACCGCAATTGGTTGCCCAGTATTTTGTGGAATGCGCGATCTTGAACCTCTTGAGCGTCTGCCTGGCCGCTTCCCTGGTGGTCGTCCTCCACCCGCTGGTGTGGAATTTGCTCGGCAGAAGGCCTGTTTCGGCGGCGCTGTTGTCGGACCCGCTGTTCATCCTGGTCTGCCTGGTGGTGTTCTTGACTGGAATCGTGGTGTCCGGAGCGTATCCCGCGTTGATCCAATCCTCTTATGGCACCATGACGCTTTTCAAGCCCAAGCACAAGGTGTCGGCGAGCGCCATGGATCCGCGGAAAGTGTTGGTGATATTGCAGTTTACAGCCTCCATCGTGCTCCTCATCGGGGTCGTTACGATTTTTCGACAAATCGAGTTCATGCGCAACCAGGACCTTGGGGTGAACATCAAGCGCGTGTTGGTCAGCTACTCACCGATGTCCATGATTGGGAATCCCAAACAAATGAGCGCTTTGCGTACTTTTAAGGCACAGGTGAGAGCTTTGCCTGGCGTAGAGGCAGTGGCCACCGCGTCCGTGCTCCCGGGAAAGGAGATCCTGTGGCAGCGTCAGGATATCCGGAAGAACGACGACCCGCCTAACACCAAGAGGAACTACGATTATGCCTACATCGATGAGGACTTCATTCCGACATTTAATCTCTCGCTCGCGGGCGGCAGGAACTTCTCGGACAATCAAGGGGCGGAAACCAATTCGATTATCGTCAACGAGGCCGCCATAAAGCAGTTGGGATTTCCCGACGCGAGCAGCGCCGTGGATTCCTTCCTGCTGGTTGGGGACAAGCATTTCAAAATCATTGGCGTGGTGCGGAATTACCACCAGGAGTCGCTGAGGAAGGAGATCAGACCGATCGTGTATTTCCACGGATATCAGTGGATGTTCGACGTCGGGTATTACGCCGTGAGAATCAACGCCGCGGATATCAGGAGCACGGTAACGGCCATTAAGAACGTCTGGCAGCAAATCTACCTGGTGGATCACTTCGAACACTTCTTCCTGGACGACGCATTTGACCAGCAATACGAGGAGGATCGTCGTTTTGGGGCCGTTTTTACACTGTTTACTGGGTTGGCAATCGTGATCGCTTGCCTTGGCCTCCACGGGCTGGCGACGCATTCTATCGAAAAGCGCACCAAGGAAATCGGCATCCGGAAGGTCAATGGCGCCACCGGGAGGGAAATCATCCTCATGCTCTCGCGTGACTTTTTGACCTGGATCGTTATCTCGTTCATCATCGCCTGCCCGATATCGGGCTGGCTGCTGAAAAGCTGGCTCCAGAACTTCGCCTACCGCATCGGGCTTTCCTGGGTGATTTTTGTTGCAGCGGGCGGGGCGGCGCTGCTGGCCGCCATGACCACGGTCTTCTTTCAAGCTTATCGGGCAGCGAACAAGAACCCGGTGGAGGCCTTGCGATATGAGTGAGGCGTCCCGGCAACTGAAATGAGAGGCGGCAGCATGGATAAACCCATCGACGGTCGAGCCAGGAAGAGACTCCGATTCATCAAGCTCCTGGCTGCCGCGATTTTACTGCTGGCGATCCTTCTCTATTTCGCATTCATAGACGTTCACTCGAAGCTAAATGTCGATTTGGACAAGATCACCATCGAGAAGGCAAGGAAAGATCTCTTCCTGGACTACATTGCGATGATCGGGACGGTGGAGCCCATCCAGACGGTTTACCTGGACGCAACCGAGGGAGGAAGGATCGAGGAGATCTACGCCCGGGAGGGCGCCAGGCTGAAAAAAAGGGATAAGATTCTCCGCATCAGCAACGACAACCTCTTGCTGGAAATCTCGAACTACGAAACCGAGGTGGCCCGGGCGGTAAACGACTTGAAGTCGATGCGGGTCACGCTGGAGAACCAGCTAAACGCCAATCAATCGCAATTGGTTGAGTACTATTACGATTTGTGCAAGCTGGGGCGGGACCTGACTAACAACACCCGCCTGGTAAAGAGCGGAATCATCTCTCAGGATGACTTCGAGCTTTCCCGCGAGAATTACGAGCGAAAGAAGAAATTGTATGAGTTGCTGTCCAAAAAGAGCGAGTTGGACTCCAGCACGATCGCTTCGAGGATAGCCGCCTCGGAGGAGTCGGTCGAGAGCATGCAGAAGAACCTCGGCATCATCCGGTCGCGTTTGACCAAACTGGTCCTGACCTCGCCGGTCGACGGCGAATTGGCGACGCTCAATCCCGAGTTGGGGCAGGTGATAGCCTACGGTTCGCGCGTCGGAACCATCAGTATCCTGGACTCCTACAAGATCAAAGCCGATGTCGATGAGCATTACATTTCGCGAGTGAGGCCAAAGCTCAAGGCTTCTTGCGAGTTTTCATCAAAGGAATACGCGGCGATCCTCTCAAAGGTGTACCCGGCCGTCAAAGGCGGAACGTTTTCCGTCGACTTGGTCTTTTGCGACACGGTTCCGCCGGAGATTCGAATCGGTCAAACCGCCAGAATTCGCCTCGAACTTGGGGAATCCGGCGCGGCTATTCTCGTCGGCCGTGGCGGGTTTTATCAATCGACCGGCGGACAATGGGTCTATGTCGTGGACCGCGGCGCCAACACCGCGATTAAGCGGGCTATTCGAATCGGCCGCCAGAACCCCAGTTGCTACGAAGTGTTGGAAGGGCTGGAGCCGAACGAAGAGGTGATTACGTCGGGCTATGAGACATTCGGCAAAGCCGATAAACTGGTTTTGAGGGGGTCCAGGAGACCATGAGTTCGCCGGAACGAGTGAATTGTGCAGCCATGCGACGACCGGTTGACCGGGTTCCCGTGGCTCCTTGCCTGGGCAACCACAGCTACCCCTATGCAATACTGGCAACCTTTGATGAACCAGGAGATTAGCACGATGAGGTCTCTACAACTTGTTTCGCTTTCAATTCTGCAGATGGCAGTTGGATCTTTCGCCGTCAGCTCGGCTGATTTTCATGCCCCACCGGGCCATTATACCACCTCGTGGGTCGGGAATACTTTTCCAGGTGATGGAGGTCCGAACGGATTCGGTTATTGGGTGCAGAATGGCGCCGATGAGATCGAGGTCACGCCCGATGGCACGGTCATCGCCGGCACCGATTGGGACGAGGCGGGCCGGTGTGTGGGGCTTTACAAGGACGGCAAGGCCAACCGGGTGCTGGTCAAGAAAGAGACTGGCAAGGAAAGCGCTTGGGGCTGGAGTACTGGCACTCACGCCATCGCGGTCGATGGAACCAATATTTTCGTCGCCAACACCGGTAAACGGTTGCTCCGGTTCACCTGGACGCCAGGCGAACTTGACTCCGTAAAGTTCGCCGAGGAGTTTTCCATGCCCGATGTGGCAGTGGGTTTGAGTGCCAGGGCTGGGAAACTGGCAGTGGCCTACACGAACCGGGTCGAGTTGCGAGGGGTTGCTGACTTCGGCCTGTCGGACACGCGGATGATGACCGAATTGAAAGACGTCAGTATCGCCCCGGATGGCTCTCTTTGGGCGATTGCGGGCAGGCGGGTGGAACACTTTGCCCTGTCCTCCATTGGTGAGACCGGCTTGGGCGGATTGGCCGGCCCTGCGCTCTGCGCCGAGGTTGCGAAACCCACTGCGCTCGCGCTCGATCCCAAAGGCCGATTGATTGTTTGCGATGACGGCCCCGACCAGCAGGTCAAGTTCTATGATATTAGCGGCCCGCAACCCGTGCTGGTCTCGACCTTTGGCGCCAAAGGCGGTCTGCGCTCCGGCATTCCCGGCGCATCCTCTCCCGAGAAACTCTACTCCCCGCGTGGCGCCGGGATGGACTCGTCAGGCAATCTCTACGTGGCGCTTGGGTTCAACGGCGCTCCGGTCGGCACACTCGTGCTTCGCTCGTTCACCCCGGAGGGCAAGTTACGCTGGGAGCTCGCCAACCACGCCTTCGTCGATACTTTTGGGTTTGATCCCGAGGCCGACGGACGGGTCGTTTACAGTCGAACGGCCATATTCGACCTGGACCTTGACTCAGGCAAGACCGGCATGATCTGGAGTCAGCGGGCGACGACGGTCGATCAAGTTGGTTTCCCGGAGGACCCGCGGGCGAACTCGGCGGGAACCGCGTCGCTCCGAAATCTTGGAGGTCGGCGGCTGCTCTACCTGATCGGCCAATATGGGGGCGGCTACCGGCTCTACGCTTTTGATGAGCCAAACTCTTTTCTGGCCAGACCCGCCGGCCAGATCACGGCTAAAGGGGAGACTTGGGCATGGGACATCGCCGCCAATGGCGATATCTGGCACGGAGACGCCCCCGGCAAGACCATTCGCCGTTACGCCTTTCGCGGGTGGAACGATGATGGCACACCACGTTTTGAAACGGAGCATCCGGATTCGTGGCCATGGCCGGAGGACTTCACCAACCTACGGCGTGTCAATTACGACGATGCGACCGACACGCTCTACCTCAGCGGCTATTTGCAGGGTGAAGAAATCGACTCGTGGGGCGTAACCGGAAAAACCTTGCGCCGCTATGACGGTTGGATTAAGGGCGGGAGAACCGCGCGTTGGACGGTCAAATTGCCATTGAATCCCAAAGGCAATGATCAGGGTCAGCCACTATCGCCGCAAAGCTTGGCTCTCGCGGGTGATTACATATTTGTCGGCATGGTCAAACCCGAAGGCGGGAAGCAACAGGTCCATATTCTGGCCACCAAGAATGGCGCTTATGTGGGCTGCTTCGTGCCTGGCCCTGAGATTGGCGGCAACGCCGGGTGGGAGGACATGCCCTTCGCCGTTGCGGCTCTAAAGCGGAAAAACGGCGAGTACCTGGTGCTTGTAGAAGAGGACTGGCGCGGGAAGAACTTGCTCTACCGTTGGACGCCTGGCGCAAATTAGCCGAGAATTGAGATCGAGCCGGAGCAACAGGAGGAAAGCCTAATTGGCAACGGTTCTCGGGCAACCGCCGATTCACTGGTTGGCGCCACAAAAACGCTTGCCAAAAGAACACATGTTCTCTACAAAGCTCTGGTGATTCAGTCACGCTTAAAAACTGTCCTGCTTCATGAAGCTTTCCGCCAATCATGAAAAGCGTAACCCTCCTCCTGGCAGCTTGGTTGGACCTGACTCTGGCCGTTTTCGCCCAGGGGCCTGATCCGGCCACCCTCGACCGCGTCCGACTCTCAGGGCCATGGCAGATGCAGTCGGCGGTTTTGGAACCGGCATCCGGTGGGGATCTATCGCAACCCGGAAAGACCGTTAGCCAGTGGCACTCCGTACACGTCCCGACGACCGTTCTGAATGCCTTGGTGAAGAATGGCGTCTATCCCGACCCACGAGTCGCGATGAACTCCTATCTAATCCCTGACAGCTCGGACGAGTTCAACCAAAAGAACGACCTGGCAAAATTCAGTCACCTCCCTGACAAACGAAACCCTTGGCGCGACCCCTGGTGGTTTCGCCGGGAGTTCAAATTGCCCAAGCTGCCCGCGGACCGTCACGTCTGGCTTCATTTCGACTGCATCAACTACCGAGCCGAAGTGTGGCTGAACGGTCAACGGATCGCCGACACCAACACAATGGCCGGCATGTTCCAGCGCTTTGAGTTCGAAATCACGCCGCAGGCCAAGGCGGGCGGGAACGCTCTCGCCGTGAAGATCCTGCCCGTGGACCATCCCGGTGTGCCGGAAAAGCAGGTTGAACCGCTCGGAAAGGACCGCGGCTACCAGAAAGACATCATGCAGGACGTGATGGAGGTCATGACCATTGGCTACGACTGCAGCCCTACGGTCCCGGATCGCAACATGGGCATCATCCAGGACGCGTGGGTGGACTGGTCGGGATCCGTATCCATCCGTCATCCGTTTGTAGTCACGGACCTGCCCTTGCCGCAGACCAACCAGGCCGTCCTCCGCATTTCAACGGAACTGGTCAACAATACCGATTCGCGGGTGGATGGTCGCTTGCAAGGCCGGGTTCGGGGCACGGACTTGAGGTTCGACATGGCGGTCTCGCTAGGCCCCAAGGAAACCAAGAAGATCGCGGTCGCTCCAAACCCCGTCCTCGAAAACCCACGACTATGGTGGCCGCACGACTACGGCGACCAGGCGCTGTACGAGTTGGAGTTGGTCTGCGAGGCAAATGGGCGGCCATCGGACCAGAAAACCGCAAACTTCGGTGTCCGCCAGGTTTCGAGCGAAATCATCGAACGCAACGGCTGGCATGGGCGCAGGATGCTGGTCAACGGCCAAAAGATCTTCTGCCGGGGCGGCTACATTCAGCCGGAAATGCTGTTGGATTGGAGCCGCCAGCGCATTGAAACTGAAATACGCTATTTCGCGGAGGCCCACTTGAACCTGATTTACTGCGAAGACCTGCCGAACCCGCCCGATGCTCTACTGGAGGCCTGTGATAGCTTCGGCATCCTCTATGGCCAGTGCTTCTACGCCTGCGGTTGGCCGAGGCCGGGAACCGACCACCCACGGGACCTGGGCCTGCTGCTACGCTGCACGGAGGACCTCATCAAGCGCTATCGCAACCATCCCAGTCTGGCGATGTACATGCCCCAAAACGAAGACGACACCCGGCGCGACCTCTACGAACCGTGGCGAAAACTCGTGATTGGACTCGATGGCACGCGGTGGCGCATTCCCTCAGCCTACTTCCCCAGCGACCGCAAGGACGCGGGCGAGTGGTTCCAGCCGGACCTTCCCGCCGGCATGACGGATAAAGGGGCATCCTACGGTTGGGCTGAACCGGAGCAGTACTTCAATTGGGTGCGCGAGTCGCGAAACTGGATGTTCATGATGGAAGGCGGCTCCGCCTCGGTGCCACCCATGTCCAGCCTGGCGAAGTTCATCCCGGACTTGGGGCCACGCTCCCCGCGCTACCAACCCGACGCGGTCTGGGCTCATCACGACGCCTGCTTCTTCATGAAGCCGTTCGACGAAGCGTTGAGCCGTTTGCATGGCGACGCCGCGGACGCCGTTGATTATGCCTGGAAGGCCCACTTAATCGCCGCCGACCAGCATCGTTCAATCTTTGAGGCCGTTAACCATCGCATGTGGGACGTCACCAGCGGCATGACGCAATGGAAAATCAATTCCTGCTGGCCGAGCGTCGAGTGGCAGGTCTTTGACTGGTACCTCAAACCGATGGTGAGCTGGTTTTACTTGAAGAAGGCCGGCGAGCCGCTCCACGTCCAGTTAAACCTGCCCGACCGGACGGTCAGTGTGATCAACACCCGCCTCTCGCCGCGGTCAGACCTTGAAGTTCGCGCTCGGGTGTTCGATTTGAACGCCAAGCAGCTTTGGGAAATGAAGACCAGGACCTCCGTCTCGGCGAATTCTTACCAGGAGACCTTCACCGTGCCCGAACCACCCGGCGCCACGCCGGTTTGTTTTGTGAAGTTGGAGTTGACCGACGCGCAAGGAATGCTCATTTCGGAGAACTTCTACTGGCTCCGATCCAAAGGCACGGAAGACCTCAAGGCGCTGCAAACCCTGCCCCTGGTGAAGCTGGAGTCCTCCTGTCGCATCGTGACTCGGGACGCCGAGAAAGTCGCCCTCGTCAGAGTTAAGAATCCAACCAGCCAGGTGGCTTTCTTCGTTCAACTGGCGCTGACGAAGGGCCGCCGCGGCGTGGAGATTCTGCCGGTTTTTTGGGAAGACAACTACTTCAGCTTGTTGCCGGGCGAGTCGCGAGAGATAACGGCTCGGTTTGGCTTCGACGACGCCGGCAACGCAAAACCGACACTCGAAATCGGTGGTTGGAATGTGGAGAGCGATCTCGATTGCGAGGCGCTCACCGCCGCACCGACGCGGATCAAAGCCGTCCAATCCCTCACCGTGACAGCCCGGATCTCCAACACTTTCCTTGATGGTCGTCGCGTTGCCTTGCGGGTGGATAACAACGTTGCTGGCGCAAAGTGGGTTTGGGCTCGAGGTGGTCGGACGGAAAACGTGGAGTTCCCGCTGAAGCTGGACCGCCCCGGGAAGCACGTGATCGAGGTGGGCGCCCAGAAACTCGAATTATATGTCCACGAAAACTAGCCGCGAGTTCGGACCGAGCCCGGGGTCAGCGAGAGAACATTTCTCCAGCCAACATTCCGTGTCGTCGTGCCTGGGTGTTCAAATTGGCGAACACCCTGCGATGAATATGAGTATCCCGCCATCTTTGGATTGCCGATTCGGCCGATTACGCTCGATATTGTGCCTGATTGCCGCGGGCGCGCTCGTTTCCGGCGCCCCTGCCGCGGCGCTAAGCGGGAAACAATATACTTCCCCAGCCAGTGGTTCTTGCTACGCACGGCCGATTAGCAATTACATTTTGTGGATACCCGATGGGGTCACCAACGTGCGCGGGATCATTTTGACTCAGGATTATCACGCGGGGTATGGGATCTTTACCAACGTCGCCTTAGGGTATCGTGACCTGGCGAAAAACTGCCGCCTGGCGATCATGGTTGGTCAGGTCATCAATTTAACCACCTCGGATGCCGCGCGTGCGCGCGATGACCTGGTGAACCATGCGCTTCCCGATTTTGCCACCCAATCGGGTCATCTGGAAATCAAATACGCTTGTTTTATCCCAATGGGATTGTCGTGGGGCGGGGATACGGCCTGCTATCTGACCAGCGCGATGCCGGAGCGGATCATCACGTATGTGCCGCTGCACTCGACCGATGATCTCACCGTCAAATTAGATGATTTCTACGCGGTCAAAGCCATCCCCCCTTTGACCGGCAAAGCGGTGACCCTGGAAACCAGGGCGAAGGTCAGCAAGGCAAACGTGCGGGCTGGCGCCTTGATCTGCAACACAAACACGGATCCCTTTATCGCGTTTCTGGATGGTTATATCAATGTCTGGGATGATACCACCCCGCCGTTGCAGCCGTTCGAGGCCAATACCTGGTATGATTTTAAGGTGGTGGTCGATACTGACGCGCAGAAGTGTAAGGTCTACGTCGATGGGGCGTTGCTCAAGAGCGGGGTGGAATACAAGCATACCAATGTCACCGGCATAGCGCTCGGTTATGTCACCGCCGGTTCGATCACCTACGATCACGTCAGAATTACGAGCGAAGGCAAAACCTATCTCGACGAAAGCTTCAACGAAATGATCACCGGGAGTCCGCCCAGCGGCTGGGTCTGCGCGAACGAATCGGGAACAATTGCGGTGGTCAATGATCCCGGTGCCACAAACAAAAGCTGCCGCTTCACCAAAGCTGATGCCTCGAACATCGACCGGTTTTTGTCTGTGCCCGGCCTAAGCGAGGAGGCGGATCGGGACAACTTCATGCAGTTGGTGCCTCAAGTCGATTCGGTCGCCTGGGGTGTGATGCCGATGCGCGAAAAGGCAGCGCTAGTCGCCGGTTATATCATGACGGATACCGCCCATCCTTGGGTGGACCATCAGACGTTCAACCAGTTATGGATCAAAACCATCCTCAACCTGAGGGTCCCAGCGGTCGTGCCCACCGACCGCCCGGTGGCGTTGACCAACCTGGCTGAATCCAACGGTTATCTAGGGAAGCTGGATTACCACAAAGAATTCAAGGACAAGAAGTTCGACCATTTGGTGATCGATAAGAAGGAGATTCATCCCTACAACGCTTTTCCCTACCCGAAATCCGAGGGCCACTGGCTGCCTAATGCCGAGGTCGCCGCCGCGTGGTTGCAGATGCTCACCGATCGGACCGTGCCGGCACGGTACGTGGATTGGATGGCAGCGCATTGACCGAGCAGTTTAATGAAACGTCATCTCCAGATGCTGGGTTTCATGATGGCGGGCATGACCGGTTCTCCATCTGTTCTCGCGGCGCCGGCGCCTGCTGATGGGAATGGAATCGTCTGGCAGGATATCCGCACCTGGGGTGTGGAAGGCCGGGGTTGGACTGAAGGTTTGGACAACTACTACGACCGTCTGCCACTCCGGGCCAAGCCGATCGTGGGACAAAGCGCCTGGGAGTTCTCGCGCAACAGCGCCGGGATGACGGCGCGCTTTTTCGCTGACACACCGGAGATCCGCGTTCGTTACCGGCTGAACTCGCAGAAGATTAGCCCTTTCCCCGACATGTCCGCCACCGCCGGCAGCGGCATCGATTTGTACGTAAGGATGGATGGCGCAGACAGAGCGAAGCCGTCGTGGCAGTTTGTCGGATCGACGTTCCCCGCATTCCGGAACGTCAGTGAAGTGCTCGCAACCGGCATTGCCCCCGGTCGCCGTCTCTATCAACTCTACCTTCCAGTTTACAACGGCGTGGAGCAACTGGAGATCGGCGTTCAGCAGTCCGCCCGGTTGGAAGGCATTCCCCCACGAACCGGACCGCCCTTGGTTTTTTACGGCACCTCCATCACCCAGGGCGGTGTGGCATCCCGACCAGGTCTGGCGTTTCCTGCCATCCTCGGACGCCGACTGGATATTCCCGTCGTCAATCTTGGTTTCTGCGGCTGCGGGCAACTCCAACCGGAAATCGCCGACCTCCTGGCCGAACTCAATCCCCGAGTCTTCGTCCTGGACTCCCTGCAAAACATGCAGCCCGAGGCTGTCGTCCAGCAGGCCGAAGCGTTCATCGGCCGCCTGCACCGCGCCCGACCGAGCATTCCGATTCTGCTGGTCGGATTCGGCGAGCATCCCGCGCCCGAGTTGTTTCCCGCCGAGGCCGACAAACGCCGTCGCCTCAACGCCGCGCTCCGTGCCGTTTATGAAAAGTTGCGCGTCGAGGGATTCCACAATCTCCACTACCTGTCTGGCTCCTCGTTGCTGGGGGCTGATGGCGAAGGCACGGGAGACGGTCTGCATCCCAATGCAGCAGGCATGTTGCGCTATGCCGACGCTTACGAACCAGTCCTTCGTTCTATTTTGGCGGAAAAGGCTCCGTAAATTTGCAGAACGCCACTTTCAACCAATCCACTAGACAGATACATATGAAATCGAATCAGTTCCATTCTCGCCGTGGTTTCCTCAAGCGCGCGGCGCTTGCAGGCGCGGCCCCGCTCATCCTCCGCTCGGGCCTTTGGGCCGCAGACACCACGCCGAACGCTGAAATCACGATGGGTTTCATCGGCATGGGCAAACAGAGCCAATACTTGCTCGATGGTTTTCTCCAGCGCGAAGGCACCCGGGTGCTTGCGGTCTGCGATGTCGATACCAAGCGCCGCGAAAACGCCAAGTCGGTGGTCGAAAAATACTACGCGGCCAAAATACCCTCCGGTGAGCACCACGGCTGCGCCGCCTATAATGACTTTCGCGAGTTGGTTGCACGCAAGGACATTGACGCCGTGGTCATCGCCACGCCGGACCACTGGCACGCCCTGACCGCCATCGCGGCCTGTAATTCAGGCAAAGACGTCTATTGCGAGAAGCCCTTGGCGCATACTGTCTTGGAAGGGCGCGCCATGGTCAACGCGGTGCGGAAGAACCAGCGAATCTTGCAGGTGGGCAGCATGCAGCGGTCCATGTTCGAATTCCGCGCCGCGTGCGAGTTGGTGCGCAACGGGTGCATTGGAAAGATCAGCCATGTCGATGTCTCGATCGGGGGGCCCGCCCGGTTCTGTGATCTGCCCGAGGAACCCGCAGAGCCTGGGCTGGACTGGAACCGCTGGCTTGGACCTGCCCCCATGCGTCCATATAACTCCGTTCTCAGCCCGCGCGGTGTTCATGACAACTACCCCGATTGGCGGAGTTATCGCGAATACGCCTCGGGTTCGATTGGGGATTGGGGGGCCCACCATTTCGACATCGCCCAATGGGGTTTGGGTTTTGATGAGGGCGGTCCGGTCAAGTTCCTTCCGTCGCCTGAAAAAGACAATCCCCAGAAAGGCGCGCGCTTTCAGTATGCCAACGGGATCGAGGTCATCCATAAGGATGAGGACGGCGTTGTTTTCCACGGCGACGCTGGCAAGATTCTGGTCAATCGCGGGGTCTTCAAACTCTGGCTCGGGAATGAGTTGAAGACGGAGGACATCAACGAGGCCAGGCAACTGCTCAAGGATCTCCTGCCGACTAACGCCGTCCGCTTGTACGCCAGCAGCGATCACCTGCGCGATTTTCTCAGGAGCGTCCACACCCGCAAGGCGCCGATTTGCGACGTCGAGACGGGTCACCGCACCGCGACCGTCTGCAATTTGGTGAGCCAGCTCTATTATCACGGAGAAACGATTAAGTGGGATCCAAAGACCGAGGCATTCGTAGATCGCACGGGGAACCCGAAGTGGTTGACGAAGGAATTCCGGGAGCCTTGGAAAGTGTCCTAACTGAAGCGTTCTCCAAATATGAACCGACGCGAATTCAGCCGTTTGGTGGGGGCCGCCACTTTGGGGACTTGTTCGTTTGGCGCGATGTCCGTAAGCGCCTTTGCTGACGATCATCCCGCCTCGATGCCATTGACCGGGCGAGGCGTTTTCCGGGTCGGGGACCGTTCCGTGTTCCTGGTGTCGGGCTCCATGGATTACTTCCGGTGCCCGGCCGAGTTGTGGCGGGATCGTCTCCTCAAGGCCAAACGAGGCGGGCTCAATTGCATCGCCAGTTGCATCATGTGGAATTACCACGAACCGGAGGAGGGCAAGTTCAACTTTTCGGGCGATCGGGACCTGGGCCGATTCATTGATATCTGCGGGGAGTTGGGGCTGTATTTCTTCGCGCGTGTGGGGCCGTTCGTCTGCGACGAATGGGACGGCGGCGGCCACCCCGCATGGCTCATCGCAAAGGATGATATCCAGTTCCGGGCGCTTCATGGGCCGACGCTCAAGTATGTCCGCCGCTGGTTCGAGCGGTTGCTGCCCGTTTTGGTCTCCCGGCAGACGTCTCGCGGCGGTCCGGTGATTCTGGTTCAACAAGAGAATGAATATTACTATGCCGACCGTCCCGATGGGCGCGACTACCAGGCGACCCTGGTGAAGTGGATGCGGGAACTCGGTGTTGACGTCACGATTACCGATTGCAACGGATTTGAAACCCGGGTCCCAGGGTCCCTCCAGACCCTCAACGGGTTCAACATGGGCGCGGTGGAGAGGTATCGGCAGGACCGCGCGGACCTGCCGGTCGTGGTCAGCGAGCTTTATACTGGTTACCTGGAGTGCTGGGGCCAGCAGCCGGTGATTCCGGTCCCAGAGCTGGTGAAAGCGCAATTGATGGAGATGCTCGCCTCTCGCGTGATGTACAACTACTTCATGTACCACGGGGGAACCAATTTCGGTTTCCGGGCCAGCAGTTCGTGGCAGACAGACTATGCGTTTGTCACCACCTGCTACTATCCCTACTCCCCTCTGGCCGAAGGTGGTGGTTTCGGCGAACTGTTTTCCACCACAAAATCGGTGGACCAGTTGGGCACGAACTTTCAGGAGTTCTTCTGTCAGTCGGCGCCAGTGGAATCGCCGATCAAATCGGAAGGGCCCATCCGCATTTCGGCCCTCAGGTCGCCCGCCGGCGCGATGGTGTTTGTGTTGCCGACCAAGGCGGATGAGAAGACGCGGGGCGCGCTGATCTTGAGCACGGGAGAGCGCATCGGCTTGGCCGAGGCTCCAGCCTCGCCCATGATGTTGCCATTCGGTTTTATGGCGCGCGAGGGCCTGCGCATCGATTGGGCCAACGCCACGCTGCTCGGGGTCGCCGGGCCGGACACCAAGCCGGTCCTGGTGTTCGTGGGCAGTCAATCCTGCAAGGGGCGGGCGTCCCTCAGCGGACAGATCGTTGAGTTCGGCTTTGGAGTCGAGGAACCGGACATCAAGGAAGCCAGCCGGTGCCTGGTCTTTGCGATTTCGCACGAGCTCGCGGCAAGAACGTGGTTTGCGGACGGGCGGTTGGTCATCGGGCCGGCCTATCTCGGAGAGCGGTCGGGCAGGCGGCATGAATGTTGGCTGCGCGGCGGCGAAACGACGGTCCACGTCATGGAATCGGATGGGCGGCGTCGCCGAGAGGTCGTCGTCGCCCCGTCCGCTCCCGAGGGCCAGATTGCTCTCCGGCAGTGGCGGTCGTGCGTCCTGCCGGAGATCAGCGGCGGAGGGATAGGATGGCGTTCGACCGACGAGCCCAGGTCGCTCGAGGAAATGGGCGCCTACCTGGGCTACGCCTGGTATCGGGCCTCATTTCATTCCGAGCAGGCGCGGCTAGCGACGTTGCAGTTCACCCAGGCGGGAGACCGGTTTCACGTGTTCCTGAACGGCAAGGCCCACGGCGTTTGGGGGAGAGGCGCCAAAGCGACACGCGATCCATTGCCGGTCGAGTTGCTGGCCGGCGATAATGACTTCGTCTTTTTGTGCGACAACATGGGACACCAATCCGAAGGGCGCGCGAAACAGCGCAAAGGCGTGCTGGGTCCGGTGGTTCTGGATGCGAAACCCCGCGACATGGGCCGGCCGGAGCGCCTCAAGCCCGATCAAGCTCCATCCGACGACTTTGAGTTCAAGACCTATCGCGCGAACAACCCCGGCCATTTCAGCGGGTTGGCCTGGACGACGGCCTCCGCCCGGAATGAACGACTCCTTCTCACCTTGCGCGAGGTTCCCCAATACGCCTGGCTCCGCCTTAATGGTGAGATCATTGGTGAGCACGGTGGCAACTTCTCCCTGGTGAACGGTTTTTCGTTCAAGGAGTTCATTCTCCCGCCTCAAGACTCCTTCAAATCCCTCCGCATCGAGCTGGTCTTGTATGGCGCGGAGTTGGACAAGCCTGAAGAACATGTCTTGCTGTTTTCGTATCCCGAACAGAGAGGGTTGACCCAATGGCGCTTCAAGCCGTGGGAAACACCTCGGAAGGAAGGTGTTCCTGCCTCGGGTTCGCCAGTCTGGTGGCAGTGTGAGTTGTCCAAGCCGAGCTTGCCAGGGCCGCTCTTCCTTCGTCCGGTTGGGTTGAGCAAGGGCCAGCTTTACCTCAACGGTCAGGCCGCCGGACGCTATTGGGAGATCGGGCCGCAAAAGGCTCTCTACCTGCCCGAGCCTTGGTGGAAATCGCGCAACGTGCTGGAGATATTCGACGAGGAAGGGCGTGATCCGAATTCCGTCTTTATCGACCGCGATTCCCGAGTCCCCACGACGCGGAAACTGATATAGTGGTATTCACCCTCTTAAACGCCACCAAAGACAGGCGGCTCTCTTCGTGAAAACATATGAAAGCATCCCCCCTTTTCCTTAGCGCTCCAGAGGTCCCAAGTTCGGAATCGCAACAGTGGCTCGCCTTCATTAGGCGGCGCAGGTTCCTTGCGTCTTGCGGGCTTCTTGCCGCTGCCACGGCGCTTGGGGCGCAAGCAGCGGGCAAGTCCCCCTTCCAGGCGGCGATGAAATCCAAACCGATTTCCAAGCGGTTGTTCGCCTTTCGGTTGGCCGACCTGACTGGCGGCGACCGCGAACTGGAGGTAACGCTGACGTGTCTCCAGGGATTGGTCAACCGCGGGCATCCTGAATTCTATTTGGTTCAGGATGAATACGACGACCAATGGCTGGATTGGATGCGGGAACGCGGAGACATCAAGGAGGTGATCTGGCTGAACCTGGAGCAGGTGTGGAGCAAGTATCTCCATCATGCCGGGCGCCTGTTCATCACCGACCCCGGGATTCCGGCCACCGTGAATGTCGCGACCATGCTGGCGGGCGTTTATAGCGGCTTGGTCGCGACTCCCGCCACGTCCAAGATGTTCAAACTCCCCGTCGGCGGGATTTCGGACTCCTGCGCCCGAGGCCGGGATCTTCGCGTGATGAACTGGAAAAAGGACGTGGAGGCCTATCGCTGGGCGCTCGCCCAGGTCGGTGACAAGTTGTCTCGCGAAGCGGTCGCCTACATCGATCCCGAGCTGCATCAGAACCGCGACTATTTCGTGGAATTCAAAGTCCCGGTCGTCTGGATTTGCAACGAAAAGGGTGGGGCGAAGTTTTCCTATAGCTCGTTCGAGGAGGAGAAAGAATTCGTCAAACAGCTCTTCTTGAAGTGGCCCTCCAACATTCCCTGCATGGGCTGGCCTGGTACCTCGACCGATGGCGGTGAGAATGGCATTGGCGAGCACCCGGGGGTCCGCCTTGCCAGCCAGTGCGGCAAGTATGAAATCTGCACCGGCTATGACGGGTTCTCGCCCATGGTCAGCAATCTCTCCGTTCACTCGGGCACGATGGGGAGTTTCCATCAAAGCGTCCCTCCCATCACGCTGGAGAGGGACAAGGTGTATCTCTCTTTCGTGCGGTCGGATGGCGATGGGATGAACTTCCTGCGGCACTACTACCGAAAGCTTTTCAACGATCCCCGCCATGGGCGCGTGCCGTTGGGCTGGCAGATTGGAACCGCCGCAACGGATTTGATGCCCGACATTCTCGACTACTACTACAAGCACGCCACGCCCAACGACTGTTTTGTCAACGCCTTGACCGGGGTCGGCTATATCTGGGAGGACAACTTCACGGAATTTCTGCCGCCGGATCAGCAAAAACGGGTCTGGGACGATTACGTGAAGTACTCGATGGAGTACCGGGAGCGCCTCCAGGCCACCGTAATGTCGACGATCTTCGAGATGAAACCCGAGATCCTGGCCCGCTTCGCCGGGATGCCGGGCATCGAGGGTATGTTCGCGAATTATGGCCGGATGGCCGGGACGACGAAAGAGAACGAGGTCTTTTTGTCGGCGGGCAAGCCGGTTTTTCGCGCGATCAATTCGACTCCGCCGGGCGATGTCGCGACGCCGGAAGGCTGTCGGACAGCGGCCGATTACATGGTCAAGGAAATCCGGGAATGGACCCCAAGCGCCCGTCCGGCGTTTCTGCATATCTTTCTGGGCAACTGGCTGAAGACGCTGGATGTCTTGGAGATGGTCGTCAAGGAACTTGGGTCAACCTATGTGGCCGTGCGCCCCGACCAATTGGCGGTGCTTTACCGCGAATCCCAGCGCTGAGCAACTGTGGAACACCCATCCGACAAATTGGAACCCTCGCGATTATGAAACACGCAACCCTCTTGATACTGAGTGCCGCGGGGCTGGTGGGGGCTCCCCTTGCCGCTCCTTCGGTCGCGGCGGCGGCCGTCACCTTTTACGTTTCGCCCGAGGGCGCGGACACAAATCCCGGCACCAGCGTCCAGCCCTGGCGCACGATCGAGCACGCCCGCGACGCCGTCCGCCGCAACCTTGCGGATGCTCGCGCTGACGTGGTCGTGGAACTCCGAGGCGGCGAGTATCCTTTGGCCTCGACGCTCCTGTTCGACGCGCGCGATGGCGGACGGAACGGACACACCATCACTTATCGGGCGGCCAAGGATAACCAACCCGTCCTCGGCGGAGGCCTTCGCCTTGCTGGTTGGACACTCGTGGACGGCGGCGGCTTGTGGCGCGCCCCCGTCGGAGACTTGGACTTTCGCCAACTCTACGTGAATGGACGTCGGGCGATCCGAGCCCGAACGCCCAATCGCACGAATGACGCGACCAGCGGGCCGTTCTTCCGCGTGGTGTCCGTGGGCGCTTCAAACCTGGTGGTAAAGGCGGCGGACGTGCCGGCCATGAAGAGCTTCGAGGGCGTCGAACTCGTCATGAACTCGCACTGGCATCACAAGCGACTCCGTATCGAATCCGTGAAAGTGGACGGTGACCTGGCCACCATCACGCCCAGGGCGCCCGAGCGCACGGCCGACTTCTTCAGCCACTTTGCGGGCGGCAACGACCCGTTTTATCTGGAGAACGCGCGGGAATTCCTCGATGCGCCCGGCGAGTGGTTCCTTGATTCACAGGCGCATGTAGTTTACTACCTGCCTCGCCCGGGCGAAGACATGAAGACCGCGGAAGTGGTGGCGCCGGCCCTCGAAACCCTCGTCCGCATTCAGGGAACCTCACAAGCGTCTGTCACCAACTTGCGGTTCGAAGGCATCCGCTTTGAGCACTCGACGTGGCTGGGGCCCAGCCGCGAGGGCCTGGTGGACAACCAGTCCATGGTCGAGGAAGGCGGATGGGGTTGGCTCAACGGGCCCGCTTCCACGCGCCCAAACCCGGGCGCGGTCGAACTGCGCTATGTGCGCGGGGTTACGCTGGAAGGCTGCACATTCCAGAGTCTTGGCTGCCACGGGATTGTGCTCTTGGCGCCGACCGCGCACACCCGCATCGCAGGCAACAGATTCGCAGACATCTCAGCCGGCGCGATCGTCGTCAATCCGACCACGGAACGCGATGGCACGCCCTCCGACCGCGACGCGATCACGGACAACACCATCACGCGTTGCGGTCAGGACTACACCAGCGCTTGCGGCATCATCGCAACCTACGCGGCATTCCTGACCATCGAGCACAACGAGTTGTCCGATCTGCCCTACACCGGCATTTCTCTCGGTTGGGGATGGGGCGCGACCCCGAATACCCCGGCGCTGCACGAAAATTCCGTCCGGTTCAACCACATCCACCACGTGATGCAGTGCCACGACGACGGAGCGGGCATCTACACCCTCGAACGCCAGAACGGGACGGTGGTCAGCGAGAACTATGTTCACGATATCGGCAAATCGCCCTGGGCCGGAGACTACGTTAATGCCGGCATTTACTTCGACAACGGCAGCAGCTTCATCACCGCCGAACGCAATGTGGTTGAGAACGTCCTGGAGGACAAGTTCATCAAAGTCCAGGACGTGCCCAAAGCGGACACCACCCACGACCTGACCCTGCGGGACAACAACGGGCACGACCCCGCTGTGAAAGCCGCAGCCGGACCCGGATCGGCTTTGAAGGATGGGGTTGCCCGCCCGGGGGCGGACGAAAGCGCCTCCTCCAAGCCGGATTCCAGCGGGGTTGCAGAGCAGCACCAGCAAATCGGCATCGAGACGTGGAAGTCAACCCAGCCGTTTCGGAGGAATGCCCATCCAGACGCGCAATGGTTTCCCCATGCCGGGCTTGGGCTGTTCATCCACTGGGGAATCTCCAGTGTGGATGGTCGGATTGACCTCTCCTGGGGCATGATGACCAATACACCCTGGGACAAAGGCGCTTTCAAGCTGACACCCAACCAGTACTTCGCGCTGGCCGATCGGTTCCATCCAGATCGCTATGATCCCCATAAGTGGTTGAAGGCGGCGAAGGAGGCCGGGTTTCAATATGTGGTGCTCACGACACGTCATCATGATGGATATGCGCTCTGGCCCAGCAAGGTCAGCGATTTCTCGACGGCGACCCACATGCGCGGCCGGGATTTGGTCAAGGACTACGTCGAGGCCTGCCGCGACAATGGCCTGAAAGTTGGGCTCTACTATTCGCCCCCGGATTGGCACTACAATCGGGAGTGGATGGCGTTCAACTGGCGAGAGGATGGGGAGCCCTATTTGGGACTGGATCATCAGCCCACCACCGAGCCGAAGCGCTCCCCGGAGGAATCCAAAGAGTGGGACCGGAAATACCGCGACTACATTCGGAGCCAGGTGGAGGATTTGCTCACCCGCTATGGACGGATCGACTTGCTGTGGTTTGACGGCGGACCTGAAGCCATCCCCTTCGAACGTATTCGCGAGCTTCAACCGGGGATCGTGGTCAACCCGCGCATGCACGGGCACGGCGATTTCACTACCGCCGAGGTGGGTATTCCGAAGGAGCGCCCCCAGCCGTGGTGGGAAATGTGTGCCATCTGGAACGGGGCCTGGGGCTACCTAAAGCATGAGCAATACGGCTCAACCGCCTGGATGCTGGAACAGTTCAGTCACGTTCGATCCTGGGGCGGCAACTATCTGATTAACATCGGTCCGCGGCCGAACGGCGAGCTGCCCGATGTCGCCTACGAGCGCTTTCGGGAACTGGGCGCGTGGATGAAAACCAACGGCGGTGCTGTGCTGGATGTTGAAGGCGGTCCCTGGCCCGAGCGGTGCAATGTCCCTGTCACCAGCAAAGCAAGACACTTCTACTTGCTGGTGCCGCCCCGCTTCCAGGACGCGGTTGTGTTCAAACAAGCGCCGGAGCCACGGAAGCTCACGCTCATCGGAAACGCGGCGGTGATTGATGCCCACTACGAAAACGAGGTGCTCACCTTTCAACTCAAACCAGCCCAGCAAAGCGGCCTCGTGGACGTGGTGGACATGGAATGGTGAACGCTCACCTCAAACACCTTCCGGAGCAGAGTGAAATGCACAGAATAATGAAGCCCCAACTCTCGCCCCCAGTTGCGCGATGCCTCTTAGCAGCGGCCCTCCTGGCCTTCCATGCACCAGCCATGCTCGCCACCGGCTTGACGTACTATGTCGCGACGAACGGGAGCGACACCAACAACGGCAGATCGACCAACACGCCGTTCAGGACCATCCAGAAGGCCGCGACGCTGGCAGTCGCGGGCGACACGGTAAACATCCGAGCCGGAACCTACCGGGAAACGGTGACGCCGTCCAACTCAGGCACCGACAGCGCCAAGATCACGTATCAGAATTACCGCGGCGAAGCCGTAACCATCACCGGTGCGGATCCGATTACTGCCGCTTGGAGCGTGGATGCAGGCAATATTTACAGAACAACGGTCGCCTTGACCAAGGGTGAAAGGAACCAGGTGTTTGTCGATGGCGCCGCCATGGTTCTTGCCCGTTGGCCAAACGGCACCAATTCGACTTTCATGGATCAACAGTCCTTGGGAACGGTGCAAAGCTCTTCCGGTGGCACCATTACCGACACCAACTTGAGCGACGCCGAGGGCTTCTACCAGGGGGCCAGCGTAGCCTACACCGACGATGGGCTGCCGCAATATCACTGGGTTTACTACAAAGGCAAAGTAGCCGCTTCCGGTGGCGGTTTGGGGCATTCGCTTAAACTAGCCAAAGGACCCTCCGGCCCGGGCGGCTTGTACTGGCTGTTCGGCAGCCGCAACCTCCTGGATGCCCCCCGGGAGTGGTATTACGACAGCACCAACGCCCAGTTGTACCTTTACACGCCGGAGGGAGACAGTCCGGCAACCCATCGGGTGGAGGTCAAAGCCAGGGATTATTCCTTCGACCTCAGCGGAAAGTCGCACCTAAACCTCACCGGCATAAACACCTTTGGCTGCGGCCTCTTGACCGATGAGTCTTCGTCCTACAACACCATTGATGGGATGACGGCGGACTACGTTTACCACAACCTGGGAACCTCCGCCTTCGGTTGGGATGGGGACACTTACAGTTCGGGCATCGTTCTGAAAGGCGGTCACAACACCTTCAAACACTGCACGGTGGACAATAGTTCCAACAACGGAATCACGGTGATGGGCCACGACAACGCGGTTATCAACTGCCACGTGCACGACTGCAATTACAACGGGTCCGGCGCGACCGGAATCCTCTTCAATGGTCAGCGGAGTTTTCTCAGCCACTGCACGGTTCACGACACCGGCAGGGCGAATGTGCTTTTTGGCGCCTTTGCGGGAAAAATACAGTTCTGCGAGTTTTACAACTCGGACATCCTCTGCGGAGATAGCGGGAACCTCTACACGGCAAATGTGGACTACGGGAACAGCGAGGTGGCCTACAATATCTTTCACGACGATAAGGGCCTGGATGCCGGCGGGTGTCCCTTGGTGGGCATCTATTTCGACGATCAGTCCTCGAATGTCACCATTCACCACAATGTAATCTATAATGCTAACAACGGTGACGGGATGGCCTTCAACGGTCCCAATCACGCATTGCTGGTTTACAACAATACGGTCATCGGGCATATCCGCTATCAACATACGACCGGAGATAATCAAAAAACCAATGCCAATAACCGGAAGCTTAGCCAGTGCTGCAACAACATTGTGACGGGGGAGGTTCGGGACTGGTATCGGGACGGCGCGTTGAAAGACCTTGCCCTCGACAGGAATACTACGGGTAACGCCAGCTTGGCTGCCTTGTTTGTGGACGCTCCCAAAAAGAATTTCCGGTTGAAGCCCGGTTCGCCGGCAATTGACTCCGGAAAGAATGTGCCAGGAATCACCGACGGTTATGCGGGTGGCGCTCCGGATCAGGGAGCTTATGAGCATGACGGGGCCGATTGGACCGCAGGATATAACTTCTCCAACCCGCCGAACCCAACCTACTCAATCGTTAATACCGCCTACATGAATCGAGTGGTTAACGGCGGCTTTGAATACACCTATGCACGTTCAACGGCGGTCAACGACAACACCCATTCCTATCCGGGCGACCCGAGTGATTTCTTCTATGGCTGGACCAGGACCGACGCCAAGGCGGCCGCAGTCGTGGATGGAAAGTGGAAAACCCAATGCGCTGTGACCGGAAATTTCGGCCTTCGGGTGGGCAGCGCCGCTCAAGCGGACGGAGTGATGCAAACCGTGACCGGACTCTCTCCCAAGACCACGTATCAGGTGATGGGCTCCTTGAGGGTTGACGCCTCGAGTGAGCAAATCAGTTTAGGGGTGAGAAACTATGGCGGAAGCGAAACCAATCAGGCTGTCACTGCCACGAACTTTACGGAAGTGAGCTTCCGCTTCACCACCGGCAAGAACAACGCCAGCGCGGAGCTCTATGTTACAAAACCTGCGGGAAGGGGGTTCGGCTATGCCGATACGTTGTTCCTGGTGCAAGCGTTGGAGCAATAGCGACCAACACCACGCCATGGGAATTCCCGCGAATTCAGTACGGGCGGATTCTAATGCCCCAAATGACACTTATGACCCAAAGCGCGTTTTGCGGAGTAGTTCTGGTTTTGTTGGCGGCGGCGCCAGTTGGCAGAATACTGGCTCAAACGCCGGCGGACATTGCCGCTATTGACGCCCGCTACCGGGACCAGGCGGAGAAGAACACCGAGTTGCACCGGAAAGGTAATGCTGTGATCGAATTGCGGACCGCTGATGATCGTCCGGTGGCCGGGGCTTCGATTACTGTTGACCAGCAAACGCAGGATTTCCTGTTTGGAAATCTGGTCTTTGAACTGACGCGGCAGGACAAGGGGCCAGCCGATCCGCGGGAGTTGGAACTGCACCAGAAGCGTTTTCTCGAAGTGTTCAACTTCGCCGTTCTACCGTTCTACTGGAACTCCTACGAGCGGGAGCCTGGAAAACCACGGTGGGACCACCTTGAGTCCGCGATCAAGTGGTGCTGGACCAACGGCGTCACGCTGAAAGGCCACCCGCTTTCCTGGGGGGCGACCGTTCCCAAATGGATGGACCGGTTTTCGCCCGCTCAACAGGAAACGCTGCTGGAAGCCAGAATCCTGAATAACACCGCCGGATTCGCGGGCACGGTCGACATCTGGGATGTCGTCAACGAACCAATCCACCATCGTCCCTTTGGGTCTCCCATGGGCAAGCCCTACACGCTGTCCGAGGCCGCCGAGGCGATCGAGAAGGCCCTGCGTTGGGCGCATGCGGGCAATCCCAACACGACCCTGCTGGTGAACGAATTCGACGTGGTCTCGGACATTTGGTATGACGATCTGCGCCCGCCGCGCGTTGCCGAGGCTGGAGGAGGGAGTGCGAAGCCGGAGGGCGCGACCGGTCCCCGCGACACGTTTATCCGTTTGATCCAGGAACTCGACAAACGCGACGTGCCAAAATATGACATCGGGCTTCAGACCCATGAACCGCAATACGATTGGTTCAAGCCGGAGGATTTTCTGAACACGATCAATGCGATGGAGAAACTGGGGCATCAGGTTCATATCACGGAACTTACTTTTCCTTCCAACGGCAAACAGATCACGGGCGGCTGGCGGACGGGCACTTGGACGCGTGAAGCACAGGCCGACTACGCCGAGCAGATGTATCGCCTAGCGTTTGGTCATCCCAATGTGGTGTCAATCAACTACTGGGGATTCTCGGATCGCGGCGTCTGGCGGGACGAAGGGGGAGTCGTGGATAAGGACTACAATCCCAAGCCGATCTATCACCGGTTGAAGAAACTGATCAGGGAGCAATGGATGACGCGGAACTTGACCGTTAAGACCGACACCGAAGGCAATGCCCGGTTCCGAGGCTTCTATGGAGAATACAGGGTGGCGGTGCGGGCCTCGGATGGGGTCGAGCAATCCTTTGACCTCCACTTGAGCCGGGAGCACGACCCGCGCTGGACTCTCCGTCTTGGCGCGAAGTAGAGGCTTATTATGCAAACCACGAAACTCACGATGCTCTCGGCCATGACGGGGGCCGCTATGTCAGTGCCAGCTTCCGCCGCCTCCGACGCGCTGACCATCTATCAAAACCCCGACCCCAGCCAGGCCAAACCGAGCGCCCGCTATTCCGTCGAGGCCAGGCAGGGCGCCAACGCCTGGCAAACTGTCCCGGCATATGATCTTTTTGGCCCGCAAGAACCATACAACCACGACATCACCGCACAACCGCACATCGCGTATTTCGATTCCACCGGTGACGTCCAATTGCGGGTCAAAGTTAACGGCGTAACGGTCTCGAACTATGTGGTCCGTCCCAAGAGCAAGGACGTCGTCTCCACGCGGTCAGACGACCAAATCACGTTGACCATGACCGATTTCAAACGCCAGATTTGCCTCGAGGTGAATGACCAACCCAAGCAGGCTTTGGTTCTCTTTTCCAATCCGCCCGAAACCAACATGCCAAACACAAACGATTCCAATGTTTTGGACATCGGTCCGGGCTATACCCAATTACGGACCAAATTGGGGCTGGATGGATATGTAAAATCCTTTCATGAGAAGAGCAATTATACTGTCTATGTTGCCGGGGGCGCGATTCTCGATGGCGCGTTTGTTTTCGACAATCGCTCGAACATTACGCTTCGAGGGCATGGCGTTCTGGCTTCCCGTCACGTCGAGAATGCGGGTCCGGCTCTCTTTCGCAACGGGACATCCAATTCCCGGGTCGAGAATCTGAGATGAATGAAATCCTCTATCGCGGGCGGCAAGCGCGGATTCTCGGCAACCGCGAGCTGGAGATTGTGGTGACGGTGGAAGGCGGGCACATCGCGGCCGTCAGGGACAAGGAGAGTCAGACCAACCCGCTCTGGTCGCCACCTTGGCCTTCGATCGAGCCTTCCGCCTACGATTCGCGCCGTCACCCCGAATATGGCGGCGACTCGGAGAGCAAATTGCTGGCGGGCATCCTGGGACACAACCTGTGCCTGGATCTGTTTGGCGTTCCCTCGGAAGCGGAGGCCGCCGCTGGCATGACCGTCCACGGCGAAGCCTCCGTGGTGGCCCATGATATCTCGGTCCACGGCGACACCCTGGTCCAAAACGCCCTATTGCCCCAATCACAACTGCGATTCCGCCGATCGATTCAACTGCCCGCCAGCGCGCGAGTGGCCACCATCCGGGAAAGCATCGAGAATCTCTCGGCCTGGGATCGGCCCATCGCCTGGACGCAGCATGCGACCATCGGGCCGCCGTTTCTGGAAAAGGGGCGCACCCAATTTCGCGCCAACGCGAGGCGCTCCAAAGTGATCGAGCGCGATTTCACCGGCGGCAAGAGCTACATGGCGCTCGGCGCCGAGTTCGATTGGCCGATGGTCCCCTGCCAATCGGGCGGACTGGAAGACCTTCAGGTATTCACCGGACGACCTGTTTCCGCGGGTTATTCCGCCCACCTGATGGACCCCGCTCAAGAGCTGGCGTGGTTTCTCGCCTGGAGTTCCTCGCGCCAACTGGCTTTTGGATACGTCTGGAGGCGACTGGATTTTCCTTGGCTGGGGATTTGGGAAGAGAATGGCGCCTCCGCGCCGCCGCCGTGGAACGGCCAAACTCTGGCTCGGGGCATGGAATTCGGCGTGTCGCCGTTCCCCGAATCGCGGCGAGCCATGGTGGAACGCGGACCCCTTTTCGGCGCCCCAACCTGCAAATGGCTCCCCGCCCGGCGCCAGGTCAACGTCGAATACAGGGTGTTCCTTGTCCACGCCGCAGAGGCGCCGGAGCGCCCGCCGATCTAGAATCCACGGAAGAGCCCGCGAAAAGAACATATGAACATAACAAGCACTCTATTGGTTCTATCGATCTCGATTGGCTGCGTCGGCGCCATGGGCGCCGCCCATCACGCGGTCACGTCTCCCGATGGCGCCGTCATCGTTGACGTGTCGGACGATGGGGGGGTGAGTTATCGAGTCAGCGTGGACGGGCGGGAGATCCTGTCTCGGTCAAAGCTCGGGTTGGAATTCGCGGGCGGAGTTGTATTGGGGCCGAACACGAGGATCGCCAAGGAGCAACGCGCCTCACGCGACGGCAAGTGGGAAAACCGTTTTGGCAAACGTCGCGATGTTCGGGACCAATACAACGAACTGCGCCTCACCCTGAATGAGCCAGGGGCGGAGCATCGAGTCTCCGGATTGGTTGTCCGAGCCTACGACAATGGGGTTGCTTTTCGCTACGACCTTCCCGAGGAATCAGGACTGGGGCGCTTCACGCTGAACCGGGAATTGACGGAATTCGCGTTTGCGGGTGATTACACCTGCTGGGCGGGGGAGCCTTCGCCGTGCGCCGAAAGCCGATACCTGGAGTCGAAGCTGAGCGGGATCCCCGTGGATGAAAAGGCGCCCTGGCGGAGCGTGTTGCCGCTGCTGGTGAAGACGCCAGTCTGCCTGGTGGCGGTCGCGGAGTCCGACCTCAGGGACTGGGCGGGGATGTTCTTGGTTGGAACGAAGTCGTCTCGGGTTGCGGCTGCGTTGGCGCCGCGAAGCGTGGGAGAAGGGGCGGTGGTCTCCTCAGTGCCGCGCTTGAGCCCCTGGCGCGTTCTGATGATCGGACGCCGGGCAAGTGACCTCATCGGATCCGATTTGGTGGCGACTCTGGCCACGCCGAATCGGCTCGGGGATGTCTCGTGGGTGAAACCCGGCCTGTGCGCCTGGGACGCCTGGTGGGTCGGGATCAACCCCTACCTGCCCCAGTACCGCGAGGTGTGGTCGCGTGGCGACACCCGGTCTCACAAGGAATATATCGATTTCGCCGCCAAGATGGGCTGGCCCTACCAGTTGGTGGATTGGTTTTGGTACAAGAACATGAGCAGCTACTCCAACGCGCTGAATCATGGAGAGTCGAACCCCGCCAAACCGGTGATTGACTTCACCCAATCGGAGCCGCACATCGACCTCCCGGCGCTCTTTGCCCACGCCAGGGAGAAGGGTGTGCGGCTGATTATCTGGATGCATTCCGACGACATCAACACCTACGGAATTGACAAAGCGTTTGACTTGTTGGCGCGCTGGGGAGCGGCGGGGGCGAAAATCGATTTTCTCAATAGCGACAGCCAGGAGACGGTCGCCTGGTGCGAGAGGGTTCTTAAAGCGGCCGCGAAACGCAAGCTCATGGTGGACTTCCACGGAACCTACAAGCCAACCGGGTTGGCCAGAACGTACCCCAATTTCATCACCCAGGAAGGGGTTCTGGGAAACGAGTACAACAAACTCGACGGCGCGAAATGCGCGCCGCTCCACACCATCACGCTCCCCTTCACCCGCGGTCTGCTTGGGCCGATGGATTTCACCCCTGGCGGCTTCCTGAACCGCACGGTGAAAGATTTTCGGATCACGGCCCCCGCGGAAGTGATGGGGACACGAGCGCGGCAGTTGGCCATGCCCGTGATTTACGAAAGCCCGCTCACGGTTCTGTGCGACAGCCCCGCCCACTATCGGAACCAGCCCGGAATCGAGTTCTACCGGGGCTTGCCGACCGTGTGGGATGACACCGTGGTGCTGTCTGCGGAGGTGGCCCGGCACATCGTCATCGCCCGGCGCTCCGGACAGCGCTGGTATCTCGCGGCGATGAACGGGGAGGATCCAGTGAGCCTCAAGACTTCTCTATCGTTCCTTGGAAAAGGCCCTTGGACATTGCGTCAGTTTGCGGACACCCCAGACTCGGCCGCCGAAGCCGAACTGCTGGCCGAGACCACGCGCCGGGTGGTCTCGAGCGATTTCCTGGATTTGTCGCTGGCCCCCGCGGGCGGTTTCGCGGCCGTGCTTTCACCCCAATAGGCTTTACGAAGAAGAAACCGAATTCACCGAGTAACCATCCATCACACCAATGAGAACCCTTCTCTTAGTATTCACCATCCTGGCGAGCCGGTGGCCCATGCTGGCCGGAGAAGCCTATAAAGCCACCTGGGAATCGCTCGATAGTCGCCCCGTGCCCGCCTGGTTCGCCGACGCCAAGTTCGGCATTTTCATACATTGGGGGCTTTTCTCGGTCCCTGCCTGGGGGCCAACCGACCGGAACTTCAAATCCGACGCCGGCGATGACTGGCAAAAACGGGTCGGCATGCGCTACGCCGAATGGTACTGGCAACGAATCGCGTCGCCCGAGCACAAGACTGACTTCGGGTACGATCTCTTCCTGGAACACCAGGAGAAATTCTTCGGAAAGGAAGGGCGTTACCAGGATTTCGTTTCAGGGTTCAAGGCGCGGATGTTTGACCCTGAGCAGTGGGCCAGGATCTTCACTAATTCCGGCGCCCGTTACATCGTCCTGACCTCCAAGCACCACGAGGGCTTTGCCTTGTGGCCGTCGCCACAATCCTGGAATTGGAACGCCATGGATGCGGGGCCGCACCGCGATCTGTTGGGCGACTTGACGAAGGCGGTCAAAGCTATGGGATTGAAAATGGGGTATTACTATTCGCTCTACGAGTGGTTCCACCCGCTGTGCAAACCCGAGACCATCGATCGCTACGTGGACGAGCACATGATCCCACAGATGAAGGACCTGGTGACTCGTTACCAACCCGACATCCTGTGGGGAGACGGCCAGTGGAGCCATCCCTCCTCGACATGGAAGACGCCCCAGTTTATGGCTTGGCTATTCAATGAATCGTCCGTAAGGGACGCCATTGCCATCAATGACCGCTGGGGAAATGAGACCTGGGGGGAGCATGGCGGTTACCTCACCGTCGAATACGGCAACCTGAAAGACAAGATGGTGGATATGAAGACCATCCAGAAGCCTTGGGAGGAATGCAAGGGCATGGGCTATTCTTTCGGATACAATCAGAACGAGAACCTGGAGGACTACGCCACCTCCGTGCAGTTGGTGCATGATCTGATCGCGAAAGTCGCCCTGGGGGGAAACCTCCTGCTCAACATAGGACCGACAGCCGACGGCTGCATTCCTGTGATCATGCAGCAACGCCTCGCGGATATGGGCGTTTGGTTGAGAGTCAACGGAGAGGCTATCTACGGAACTCGGAAATGGGAGAAGGCGCCGCCGACTACCCCCCAAACAACGACACGCTTTACGCGGAAAGGCGCGGATCTCTTCGTCATCGTGACTCGATGGCAGGACAAGCCCATCGTGGTGGAGGGCATCAGCAAGACCGAATCGGTCATCCTGCTTGGTTACAACGGCAAGGTCGATCATACCGTTTCCGGCGATAACCTGACGATTCTCCCGCCGCCGCTGTCCCCGGCGAATAATCCCTCCGCATACGCCTGGGTGTTCAAGGTTTCGAACGCTCTGTAACCGCCGCCTGTTGCTTGAGTTCAAAGATTATGCGCCCCAACGACATCCGCGTGATTGTGACGCTTGCGCTTCTGCTTGCCCCGCGCCAGCTGTGCCAAGGTCAGACCAAACCCGCCTTCGCCGATCAGTTCATCCATTCCGAAAAGAACAAGATCGAAGTTGAGACGCGGAACCACACAATTCAGATCAAGGCCTCCGGCTTGGGTACCTTTAGCCGATGCCGGCCCTACTTGGCCTGGCGCGCTCCTGGCGCCACCCAGTGGACGGAGGATGTTGCTTCCGACCTCCAAAGCGAGAGGATTTCCAGCCGGGAAACGAAACTCACTTGCTCAGTCGGCCCGGTGATCGCGAGCGTTTTCATGAAGCGGCTCGACGCCAACGTGTTTGAATTCTCAGGCAGCATCAAGAACCAAGGCGCAAAGACCATCGAGATGGCCCGATTCCATTATCTGCACGGAGTCGTCGATCCCCACGGGGACAGCTTCATTGCCTGCGACAGCTTTGGGATGAACAATTTCGGCGTCACCAAGAGCGCCGACGACGTCGCTCCAGCCGGAGAAAAACTCGCCAACTGGTGCAAGTCAGCGGGCGTTTCTATGCCCACGTTGTCGGATCCCTTCCATGACGCAAAGAATTGGGCGTCGTCGCTTGATGTTGGAATATTCGCACCAGCGCTGAATAAGCCGGGGTGGTTCATGGGCTATACCGGGCCCGGAACCGCCTATGGCGAAATTGGTTTCAAAACCCAGACCCAACCGCCCCAGTTCTATTCTGGCGTTCTGTTGGACAATGTGATCCTGGAGTCCGGTTCATCCCGAACCCTCGAGAAATTCATTGTCTATGCCGGCGATTGGCAGGATGCCATGGGTTATTGGGTGAACCTCACCGCAAAAGAATTCAACGTAAAGCCACAAGCCAAGCCATTGGTCGGCTTTTGTTCGTGGTATCAGTGGTATGGGGGTGTCACACCGGAACATGTTTTGCGGGCAAACGATGAATTCGCCGTTTTGCCGGTTCCACCCGGCGGACGCGCCATTCAAATCGACGATGGGTTCCAAGTAATGCCCGGCAACTGGGGCCCCAACCCGAGGTTTGAAAAGGAGTGGAAAGAGTTGCCAAACAAGATCTCCGCGAAGGGTTCGATGCCTGGCCTCTGGCTGGCGCCAACCGCCATCGGCGACATTCATCCCATCTCGAAATCCCATCCCGAAATGCTGCAGCGATTGCCGAATGGCGATTGCGCGGTGAGTTTTTCCAATTGGAAATGGTGCGCCGACTCAAATGGCAACCATGTGGACAAAACCTATTTTCTCGAATTTGACCGGCCCGATTCCAAAGCCTTCATCGCGGACATCATGAAGAACGCTGTCAAGGACGGCTGGCGCTACTTCAAGCTAGACTTCACCTACGGACTCTCCACCGCGCGGATCGCTTACGACCGTAAAAAGACCATGTTCGAATCGCTGAGAGACCTGTACGCCGGTATTCGAAAAGCAACTGGGCCAGGCATACTCCTCAACGGCTGCATTGGCTACACGGAAAGGTACCCGCTTGGCAATATTGATATCATCAGGATGGGCGGGGACATCGGTGGAAATTGGGCTCAGGTCCAGGGCAACCTCAGGGAATTGCTGACGCGCTCGTACGCAAACGGCGTCTGGTATCAGGGCGACCCGGACGTGTTTTTCATGCGCAAAGCCAACTCAAGCCTGAACGAAGAGGAAAACTTTCTGCTGACCGGGTCGATTGGACTCATCGGCGGCGTTTTCCTCACTTCGGATTACCCATCCCAATGGAGCCAGGAGGCCCGCAAGGCGGTGGACGCCTTTTGGACCCCGGAAGGCCCCCGCGTCCCTGCGAGGCATTTTGTTGATTACGGCGACGACAATGCCATCAAGGCCTACATGGTCAGCTATAATGACGCCAAGGCGGGGCCGCAACACAGAGTTGGGCTGTATAACTGGAGCGATGGCTCACAAACCATCCGGATCGCTATGAATGAACTGAAACTCAAATCGGATTTGAAATGGAAGGCCGCTCCGTTTCTTCCCCAACAAAGCGTTAGCCTGCAAGACAGTTCCATCGTGGTTCAAAACATGCCGGCGCACAGCTTGCGGATTGTGGACTTGAGAGTGGAATAGCGGAATGCGACGGATTCGGCTGGAAAGCGGGGACGCGGAACTTGGGACCCAATTTGATATGCGCGAAAACGCCGGCAAACACCTCGTTCAAGCGAGGCTAAACGAGCATCGCCAACGCTTCCGAGGTGACCGCCGGCGCCGGGCGCCGAGCGACGAAAACACTTGCCAAGAGAACATGTGTTCTCTAAAAAGTCGCTGTGATTGATTCACGCCCAACACCTATGCCGGTTGAGTTCCAAGATGGAGTTTCCAGCCTTGTCGCTCCGCGCCTTGATACCCGTGGCGTGGTTCTCGTGGAATAAACCGTTCCGATGCCTATGCTTGACCTCCGCTCCCCAAACACTACCGTCGCCCCGATCAGGGGCGAGCCTCCTGGTGACCCGTGCCGGAGGATCCACGGCGTCCTTGCCGGCGTCGCCCTGCTGATAAGCTCCTTCGCCGCGCCCTGCGCGCCGACCTCAAGCGCGACCTATTACGTTGACCCCGAGCGAGGCAAGGACGCCAATGACGGGACCTCCCTGACGAGTCCTTTCAAGACGATTGCCCGAGCCAGGGATGTGCTTCGCGGGAAAAACAAGGTCCTGAGCGGCGATATTACCGTGTATCTTCGCGGCGGAGTCTATTTTCAGGAGAACACTCTTGAGTTCACGGATGCCGACGGTGGCGCCGGTGATGGCGAAATTATCTACCGGAATTACAAGGACGAGGTCCCGGAGATTAGCGGGGGCCAGCGCATCGCCGGCTGGCAGATCTTCGACAATTCGAAGAACATCTTCCGAGCCAAGGCGGATGGTTTCACCTTCCGGCAGCTATACATTAATGGCAACTGGGGGATCCGCGCTCGGACCCCGAATGGCGCTCAAAACACCGATATTCAATGGGACGCCGAACACCTGACCATACGGATTGGCAAAAACAACATTGCCCAATGGCGCAATTTCAACAAAGTCGAGATGGTCACCCTGAACGCGTGGACCGGCAATCATTTGCGATTGCAGGGTTTTACCACGGATTCCGATTACGCCTACGTCTCGATTCAACCGGAGGAGCGGTGTGTGTTTCATGTCGCCGCCTTCGCCTTCCAGGGCAAGGAGTACTTCTTTGAAAACGCTTATGAATTCCTCGATAGCGAAGGCGAATGGTATCTGGACGCCGCCGAGCATTTCGTTTACTACAAACCCCGCGCCGGCGAGGACATGGCCAACGCCGAGGTCATTGCCCCAAGATTGGAGAACATCGTCAGGATTGAGGGCAAGAGCCTGGACTTGCCGGTCTCACATCTGCAATTTCATGGCATCTCTTTCATGCACAGCACTTGGCTTCGGCCGGATGCCTTCGGAAACGTCGAAATGCAGGCCGCGCAGTATTTCATGCCAAACTCCGGCGAAGGCGCGCGAGAGTTCACTGGACGGCCCGCGAGCGCTGTCATGGTCAAAAACGCCAACCAGGTTCATTTCGAGCGCTGTCTGTTCGCCAACCTCGGCGCCACCGCGCTGGACCTGATATCAGGCGTCCATGAGAGCGCCGTGATTGGCAACGTCTTCAGGGACATTGCCGGAAACGCGGTTGCCATTGGTCTGACCGCGAAAGAAACCGAACCGAACATCACGGCGTACCGGCCGGCCGACGCGAGGGAACTCCCCGCCAATGTGTCCGTCAAGAACAACTACATCACCCGGGTCGGGAAAGATAACATCGGCGCGGTGGGCGTCATGTACGCCTACGCCCGCGATATCAGGGTCGAGTCCAACGAAATAGAAGACGTCCCTTATACAGGGATCAGCGGGGGCTGGGGCTGGAATTCCGCGGAAACCCCCATGCGAGACAACACCATCAGCCGCAACCATATTCATAATTACATGAAGGTGTTCTATGATGGGGCCGGAGTTTACACATTGTCCGCTCAGCCCAATTCCGTTTGCTCGGAAAACTATATTGAAAACAAGGCGATTGGCGCCCGGGGTTATGGCTGGAACGCGCTCTACGCCGACGAAGGGACCCGACACCTGACCATTCGGAACAATGTTTGCGAGGTGCGGCAGCACGACAAGATCCAATGGCTTGCGCTTCAATCTGTTGGGCAAGGCGCAAAGGAGTGTCCGGTCAATAACAATTATACCACGAGCACATCGCTGAATGACAACAACGGCCAGCCCGTGTCCGGCACTCACTACTTTCCCAAAGCCGATTGGCCGCAGGAGGCGAAGGACATCATCAACAGGGCCGGCCTGGAACCGGCCTATAAAGACATCAAGAACAAGTGGGAGCCGCCGATGATGGCCAAGCCATCCATTGAGTGACACTCCGAGCATGAAGAAGGCTTCACGAGTCTCCGGAAATAGTCCAGGCTGCCGGGTTGTTTGCAAGGCGCTTTCCGCCTTGCTGGAGACCTTCACTGACGGAAAGGCGCAGCGTATCGCGATCACCCCGAACCGGGGTGGCCGCTTGCGTCTGACGAACCCGTTCCCGGTGTGTGAGGTTCGCTCCGAAACCGGCTCGTTGCGTGTCTTGGATGCCCGGCTTCTCGAGCTCGACACCCAACCAGGACAACGCCTGGAATTCACCGCCAAAAACAACCCATAGTGTGAACCTGAGATTCCTTGGTCTTTTGCTGGTGATGGCCCTAAGCGCGAGCGCGCAGCCTTCAGTAAAGAGCTTTTCAAGCCGTGTCAACCCCTTCATTGGCACGCGCGTTGATAAACCAAACAGCCTGTCCGGTTCCACATTTCCGGGGGCAACCCTGCCCTTTGGCTTTGTCCAGCTCAGCCCCGACACGAGCGAAGCGCCCGGCAATCCGGCTTCGGGCTATAATTACAGCGACCAGGAGATTTACGGGTTTAGCCACACGCATTTGAGCGGCACCGGCTGTGCTGACTTGTTTGATGTCCTGGTGATGCCTTGGGTTGGGGAGTCGGCGAAGCCGAAATCCAACTACCGCTCTCGGTTTTCGCACGAGAAGGAGTTGGCGCGGCCTGGGTATTATCGGGTCAGCCTGCTCGATTGGGAGATTGAGGCCGAACTGACGGCCACCGAGCACGCCGGTTTCCATCGCTACACCTTCCCGCAAGGCGGCCACTCACACGTTTTCGTGGACCTAGCCCATACGGCGAACCCCGGCAATGCAGGACATCACGTGGCGGCCCAAATCAGGGTGGTGGATAACCGGACCCTGGAAGGATACCGCTTTACCACCGGCTGGGTGGAGGGATTCCGCAAGGTCTATTTTCGGGCCGAGTTTTCCAAACCGTTTGTCACGCATACGCTGATCAGCGGAGAGGAACCCTTCCAGAACCTGAGTATCCTCAATGGCAAAGATCTCAAGGCGGTGCTGGATTTCGAAACCATTAAGGCGGAGCCGATCCTGATCAAAGTGGGCCTCTCCTCCGTCAGCGCGGAGGGCGCCCGGCTGAATCTGAGCACGGACATTCCTGGCTGGAGTTTTGACGAGGTGGCCAGGCAGGCCGGGGAACTCTGGGACAAGGAGTTGGGTAAAATCGAGGTGGAAGGAACGCCGGAGCAACTGGAGATATTTTATACGGCCCTCTATCATGCCTTCATCCAGCCGAACAACATTGCGGATGTAAACGGGGATTACGTGGGAACGGACATGACCGTTCGCCGGGCGCCCGACCGCAAGCACTACTCAACTTTCTCGCTCTGGGACACCTATCGCGCGGCCAATCCGCTCTACACGTTGACGCAACCCGAGCGCGAGGTTGGCTTCATCAATAGCATGCTCCGACAATACGACACCTATGGATTTCTTCCGATCTGGCAGCTCTGGGGGCTGGAGAACTTCTGCACGATAGGGAATCACGCGATCCCGCCTGTTGTGGACGCCGCACTCAAGCGGATGAAGGGCTTCGATTACGAAAAGGCGTTCGAGGCGGTCAAAGCCTCTTCGACGATTGACCACCTCTACGCCTCGTTTACCACGCTCGAGAAATACGGCTACCTGCCCGAGGATATCGTGCGCAACGAGTCGGTGTCCACCAGCCTGGAAATCGCCTACAATGATTGGTGTGTTGCCCAGTTGGCGAAACGGCTCGCCAAGACCGCCGAGTATGAGCGCTTCATGAAGCGTGCTTCGTTTTACACGAATCTCTTCGACGCCGAAACGACATTTTTCAGGGGAAAGAACTCCGCGGGCGCGTGGCACAGTCCGTTCGATCCGTTGAGTTACGGCGGGGACGTCAACAACAACAATCACCCTTACACCGAGGCCAACGCCTGGCAGTATTCGTTTTACGTGCCCCAGGATGTGAATGCCCTGATTGCCCTCATGGGAGGGAAGGATGCCTTCGTGCGGAAACTCGATACTCTTTTCACACTCCAGGACATGCCCAAATGGGTGAACATGAACGCCTCGGGTTTCATCGGCCAGTACGCGCATGGCAATGAGCCGAGCCAACATAGCGCCTATTTGTATGATTTTGCGGGCCAGCCTTGGAAAACTCAAAGGTACGTAGCCCGGATCTTGCAGGAACTTTACACCACCAAACCTTCCGGGATCGAGGGCAACGACGATTGCGGACAGATGTCCGCCTGGTATGTGCTCAGCGCGATGGGCTTCTACCCGGTGAATCCGGCTAATGGCATCTACGTCATCGGCTCGCCCGCGCTCAAGTCCGCTGCAATTCATCTGGCCGATGGCAAGCGGTTTCTCGTAACGGCCACTAATGTTTCGAAAGCCAACGTCTTTATCCAATCCGCCAAACTGAACGGGAAGGTCTATGAAAGGACTTATGTCACGCACGACGATATCACGAGCGGAGGCGCGTTGGAGTTTGTGATGGGGGATCAGCCCAACACGAACTGGGGGGCAGCGCCCGAGAGCGCCCCGCTGGAGACCCCGCCCGACCATGGACAGCCTCTTGAACTCAATACCCGGGGTGGTTTGCCGAATTTCTTCCGCAAAGCCAGCAAGGGCGAATCGCTTAATGTCGCTTACTTTGGCGGGAGCATTACCGAGGCGGATGGCTGGCGGGTGTTTTCTTTCGATTGGTTGAAGGAGCGATTCCCCCGTGCGCATTTTACCGAAATCAACGCCGCCATTGGTGGCACCGGATCCGACTTTGGCGTATTCCGGCTTCACGATCAGGTGCTGGCGCACAGCCCAGATCTGGTGTTTGTGGAATTTGCGGTGAATGATCAAGAGAGCTCGGACGAGAAAATCCTCGCCAATATGGAGGGCATCGTCCGGCAAATCTGGGAAGCGAATCGGAATACGGACATCTGTTTTATCTATACCCTCAACGATTCGTCCCTCAAATCATACCAGGATCGCAAAATGCCGCCCGCGCCGGCGGCCATGGAACAACTCGCCGCATACTATGGCATTCCGTCCATCACTTTTGGCTGGGAAGTGGTGGATCGCCTGAAGAACAAGACCCTGGTCTATCAAGGGCCTTCACGGGAGTCCAACGGCATCCCGGTGTTTTGCGGAGACGGGACTCATCCGTATTCCGAGACCGGCCACAAGGTTTACTTCGATGTTCTGAAGCGCTCCTTCGAGAAGATGCAGTCCGAGACAAACGTGATCGCTCGCGCGATGCCTCAACCCCTGTCCGCAAACAACTTCTCCAAGGCGAGAATGGCGGACTTGCGGCCTGAACACCTGAGCAAGAATTGGGCAATTATCGACACCAAGACCGATCCGGCGATCGGAGGGTTGAGCGGGAGGATGCCTCAGGTGGCGGTGACCTCAACCAATGGGGAAACCATCACCATTCGATTCACCGGCAAGGCCATTGGTGTGACGGACATCCTCGGCCCCGACTGCTGCCGCGCCATCGTGGCCACCATCGATGGCAAAGTCAAAGACACCGTCGAGCGCTTTGATCCGTGGTCCACCTGGCACCGGATTAGTTATTTCGTAATCGACCAACTCGAGGACACGCCGCACGAGGTCGTTTTCAAGGCGATTACCGAACCCTTCGACAAAGCCGCCATCCTGAAACGGAATAACGAGAGAATGAATGATCCGAAACGCTACGTAAGCAACTTCTGGCGCGTCGGCAAACTCCTGATCGACGGCAAACTGGAAGAATGAGCCCTGACGACTCGGACCCCAAATATGATGCGGAGCCTGATTTCGATTGTTTTGGCGTGCGTCGCCCTCGGCGCCCATGCTCAACGGCTGGACACACTTCGAATCTCCGGGGTAAAACGCCCCGTGCTGTCGCTTAACGGAACCTGGAAATTCCGTCCGGATACGCGCGCCGAGGAGCCGGAAGCGAGTCTCGCGGCCAGCGGGGCGAGCATCCTGGTCCCGGGCGAGGTGGAGATGCAGGGCTGGGACATCGCTTTTGATCGTCCGTTCCTTTACTTCAAGGAAGTGACGATCCCTGCGGACTTTGCCGGGAAGCGGATACTGCTCCGGTTCGACGGGGTTTACAGCGACGCGCGTTTGTGGGTGAACGGCCACTTTTTGCGGGAACACCACGGTGGGTTCACCCGGTGGGAGAGTGACATTACCAGCGTGGCAAAACCCGGGGAAATCTGCCGCATCCGACTTGAGGTTACCGATCGAGGGGATGACATCTCCTGGGGATCCACCTATGCCCATCACCAAATCGGCGGCATCCTCCGGGATGTGACCCTCTATGCGCTTCCGCCGGAATGCCTCACCAGCCTGAAAATCAACACCGATTTTGATGATCAATATCAAGATGCGCGCCTGGAAGTCGCGGCCCGCATCCAAATCGAGCAACCGGCCCGATTGACTTTCACGCTACTCGACCCTGCTGGCATCCCGGTACGCCTGTCCAACCGGGAATTGTCCCTCACGGCGGGACAGACCAACATCCAATGGTCGGCTCGGGTTCCCCATCCCTCACAATGGGAAGCGGAGCATCCCCGACTTTACACCCTCCAATGTGAACTTCGTCGAAGGACGTCGCTATTGTATTCCTTCAGCGAGAAGATTGGGTTCCGCAAAGTCGAGGTCCGCGGAGATCAACTCCTGGTGAATGGTCATGCGATTAAACTCAGGGGCACTTGCCGCCAGGAAGTGCATCCGCTCCTGGGACGCGCCTCGACCTCGGAATTTGCCCGTAAGGATGTCCTGCTGGCCAAGGAGGCGAACATCAATTTCATCCGCACTTCCCATTACCCGCCCCCCGAGGAATTCCTGCGCCTCTGCGATGAGTACGGCATTTTTGTGGAGTCCGAGTCGGCGGTTTGTTTCGTGGATCGGACTTATCAGCCGACGGAGACCGAAAACAATCCGGCCTATACCGAACGCTACTTGTCCCAGCTCCAGGAAATGGTGGCCAGTCATCGCAACCATCCTTCGGTCATCCTCTGGTCCATCGCCAACGAAAGCAATTATGGCACGAATCTGCTGAAGTCCTACCAATGGCTAAAACAGAACGAACCGACGCGACCGGTGATGTTCAGTTGGCCCAAGACCGTGCCCGCCGGGGTTCGTTGCTTCGACGTCCTCAGCAGCCATTACCCGAATCTCGATGGCACTCAGTCTTCCTACGAGGTGCCGTTGAGCGGTTTTTCTTACCAGCAGGCCCCGGTGATTTTCGATGAATGGGTGCATCTTCCTTGTTACATCTTCCACACGCTGCAGGAGGATCCGGGCATCCGCGAGTTTTGGGGGCAATCCCTGGACAACATGTGGACCGCCGTGTTCGACTCGCCCGCGACCGGTGGAGCCATTTGGTGCATGATCGATGACACCTTTATGCTGCCAGCGTCCTTCACCCTCTCCGAGATTGACCGGCGTCTCTGCAAAGAGAATGTCGGGCCCAGTGTCGGTTACGGCCAATGGGGTTTGGCCGATCCTTGGCGTCGAAAGAAGCCAGAGTTTTGGAGTGTCAAGAAGGCCTATTCTCCGGTGCGGATTCTTGAAACTCGACCGGCCAATTTTGCGTCCCGCCATCCCCTCGAGCTGCCTATTCACAATCGATTCGACGCCACTGATCTGAGGGAGGTTCAAGTCCGCTGGTCTTATCAAGGGCGGAAATTTCGTTGCCCGGGTCCGGCCGTCGCCCCCCATACGCGCGGGGTGCTGGTATTGGAGCCCTGCGATTGGCGGGCGGGCGGCGCGATTGACCTAGGTTTCTACGGACCTGGCGGTGAACTCCTGGACCAGGAGCGATTGACGTTGGTTGCGCCGGCGGCGGCGCCGGTCGGATTTGCAGCGCCGCCACCTGGCAGTCTGCAAATCACCGAACAGGCGGACCAAATCACCGTGAGCGGGGAGGGATTCGTGATTCCGATCGACAAAAAGACCGGTCTCATAAGGCGGGCGTCTTCGCACGATTCGGTGGTGATCGAGTCCGGGCCTTATGTCAATTTCATCACCAGCGATGGCAAGGCGAATCAGGATGGGAATCTCATTCCCAGCAGTGTTCGCGAGCAGGATTGGCGGTTTGCTGGAATGAGGGTTGCCGGGGCGAACGCTGCCACGGTTATTGAAGTGGAAGGGCATGTGGGCGACCTTGCCGCGCGCTATACGTACCGTTTCGAGGCGAAGGGGATTATGGCCATTGATTACTCCGTCGGCGCGCCCGCAAACGCTTGCCTTCACGAGGCCGGTTTGAAGTTCCGCCTGGGCAGCGAGCTGGCCACCTTGGGCTGGAATCGCCAGTCCTATTGGTCGGTCTATCCTCCCGGGCACCTGGGAGCGCCGCAGGGCAACGCGGCCTTCAAGCCGCCCGCCGTTCGCGCCAAATACCGCCAGGCTCCAGTTCAGGATTGGGGACTCGATCCAGCGGACTTCTTTCTCTTTGGCCTATCCGGAGTGCCCAGCGCGCGCGCGTTAACTCCCCTCGCCCGATCGCTTAAAGAAAACGTATCGAGCTACCGCCTTGGCTCCGATGGTGGCACGGGCGTTTTGGAGGTGGTCGCTCCCCAGGCGGACTTGGCCTGTCGTGTCAATCGCGACCCGGACGACAGCCTCGTTCTTTACATCGACCAGCAATGGGATTACCCCGAACTCGGCTGGGGCAACTTTACCAAACGGATCAAACCCGCTCCTCTGACCGGGACCATCCGGTTGAGACTTGGCAACGGGCGCCACAATTGGCCGCAATTGGGAAAAGCAAGCCATGCAATGAGCGGCACTCGCAATGGTGACCGAACCACAATTTTGATTCCATGAAACCGAAATCCGCGCAAGCCCATCTCTCCCGCAGGGCATTTCTCCGCGGGACAACCCTCTCGATTACCGCCTTCACCCTGGCGCCCCGGCACGTGCTGGGCGGCCCGAACTTCGTCGCCCCGAGCGAAAAGATCAACATCGCGCTCGTTGGCTGCGGTGGGCAAGGTCGTGTCAATGCGGAACAACTCTTCAACCATGACGACGCCCGGATCACCGCCGTCTGCGACCCGATGGAAAGCGCTGATTATAGCAACTTCTATTTTGGGGGTGTCGCCGGGCGTCGGCCGGTCAAAGCCCAGATCGAAAACCACTATTCCGCCAAGACCACGGGCTTCAAATGCGCCGAGTATGAGGATTTTCGGGCAATGCTGGAAAAGGAGAAGTCCGTGGATGCCATCTTGTGCGCCACACCGGATCATCTGCACGCCTACGTATCAATCCTGGCGATGCGCCAGGGCAAACACATTTATTGCGAAAAACCCCTGGCCCACAGTGTCTGGGAGGCGCGCCGGATGGCCAAAGTGGCGAAGGAGACCGGCGTCGCCACCCAAATGGGCAATCAGGGCCACTCCGGCGACGATATCCGAAAAACCTGCGAGTGGATTTGGGCTGGCGCAATCGGGGTGATTCGCGAGGTGCACGCCTGGACCGGCCCCGGAAATTGGGTCAACCATACCGGACGTCCGAAGGAGACACCTCCCGTGCCGGCCGGTCTCAACTGGGACCTCTGGCTCGGCCCGCGCGAATTCAGACCTTATCACCCCGAATACGCCCCCTACAATTGGCGAGGGTGGTGGGCCTTCGGCACCAGCGCCATCGGTGATATGGCCTGCCACAATATGGACCCGGCGGTTTGGGCGCTGGACCTTCAAGACCCGATCAGCGTTGAGGCTTACGGGACTGGTGTGGATGGCGAAACCGTCTCACCTGGGATCATCTGCTATTATGAGTTCGCCGCCAGAGGGAACCAGCCGCCGGTCAAGCTCACTTGGTATGACGGCGGCCTGCGCCCGCAACGTCCAGCAACACTGCCAGACGACGAAGAACTCGGGGCCGGGGAGGACGGCATCCTGTTTGTTGGCGACAAAGGCATGATCACCTGCCCCAGCCACGGGGGGCATCCGCGCTTCATTCCCTTGGAACGCGCTGAGAACTATCAAAGTCCTCCCAAGAAGCTGCCTCGTTCGAAAGGCCATCACCGGGATTGGCTCGACGCCTGCAAAGGCGGCCCGCCCGCCGGCGCCAACTTCGAGTATGGCGCGCGCATCACCGAGATCGTCTTGCTGGGAAACGTCGCGCTGCGCACTGGGAAGAAGCTCCATTGGGACGCGGCCAATATGAAGGCGACCAACGCCTCAGAAGCTGACCAATTTCTCAAGGGCACCTACCGGAAGGGCTGGGAGATTGGTTAGTTGCAGGTAAGGACAAAACGTAATGAACCCATTAATTTCATCCGAGGCCGTCGGTGGCCGATATGGGTCGGTCGCGCCTGCCAACCGACTCGTTCCGAATGTCCATCGCCCACTCCACCGATTGCTTGGCCTCGTGGGAAGTTTCCTCCTTTTGAGCAGCATGCTCACGAGCAGTTCCTCGGCCGGACCGACGAATGCAACCACCATTAACCTGGACAGCGACAGCCCCGGGCGAGTCTTCGATGGTCTCGGCGCGGCCAGTGGCGGCGGATGCGTGGCACGATTGTTGATCAACTATCCCGAGCCGCAACGGAGCCAGATCCTTGATTTCTTCTTCAAGCCCAACTACGGGGCCTCACTGCACGCGCTCAAGGTCGAAATTGGCGGCGACGGAAATTCCACGGAGGGTTCGGAGCCGAGCCACATGCACACGGCGGCCGATGAGAACTACAATCGCGGCTTTGAGTGGTGGATCATGGAGGAGGCCAAAAAGAGAAACCCAGCGATTACGCTGCACGCCCTGGTCTGGGATTTTCCGGGTTGGATCAAAGAGGCCAATTCGCCAGCGGCGGCCGAATACTTGGTGAAGTTTCTACTGGGCGCCAAACAGGCGCACGGGTTGGATATCGACACCATTGGGATCTGGAATGAGACCAAAATGGACTACGGTTTCATTAAGCTCTTGAAGAAGGCGCTCGTGGCCCGCGGTCTGAAAACAAAGATCATCGCCGACGACCTGGTGAATACCTGGGCGATCGCGGACGCCATCAACCAGGACCCGGAACTGCGGGACGCGGTGGATATCGTGGCCACGCATTACCCGTTCTACAAGAGCACGGAGGCCGCCCGCAATGTGGGAAAACCGATTTGGTCGAGCGAGGACGGGCCTTGGAACGACGTGTGGGGCGCGTCTAAGGAGAACAACGGACCCTACGCCGAAACGATCAATCGAAACTACATCGACGGAAGAATGACGTCCACCATACTCTGGTGTTTGACCACTTCTTACTATGATATTCTTGATGTTCCCTACGCGGGTCTCCTACGAGCGGATACGCCGTGGTCCGGACACTACGAGATAAAATCGCCGCTCTGGATCGCCGCCCACACGGCGCAATTCACCCAACCTGGATGGCGTTACCTGGACCAGGCGTGCCTCTTGCTGCCCCGCGGCGGCAGTTGCGTGACGATGACCCATGGGAAGGACTACAGCGTCATTATCGAAACGCTGGCGGCTCGGGAGTCCCAGGAGGTTGAATTCTCCATCCAGGGCGCGTTGTCAAAGGGCGAGGTCCATGTGTGGCGCACGAACCCGGAACGTTGGTTCGAGAAGACACAGAGACTGGCGCCAGGCCAAGGGAAGTTCTCCCTAACACTCGATTCAAATAGCGTCTACACCATTACGACGACGACCGGCCAAAACAAGGGGACGGCCCAAGCCACCCCGGACAAACCGTTCCCCTTGCCCTACAAGGACGACTTTGGCGGCTATCCCATCGGCAGCACCACGCCCAACTACTTCATCGAGCAAAACGGATCCTACGAGGTGGTGAAGGCGGGCGGGGGCCGGACAGGACGTGCGCTCCGGCAAGTCATGAATGAGTCGCCGATCGTCTGGACCTACGGCCATACCGCCCACCTGATGGGGACGGCCAGCATTATCGGCGACAAATCCTGGAGCAATTACCGGATCGCGGCGGATGTTTTCCTGGAAGAGCCGGGTTACGCGAGCGTCATGGGCCGAGTCTCGCGCGTGACTTTGGACGGCGCGATTAATGGTTATCAATTGCGGCTTTACGATTCCGGGCGATGGGAATTGCGCGAGGACACGGATAAAGGCGTGATCGCCAAAGGAGATGTGCCCTGCGGCACGAATACCTGGCACCATATCGAATTGGCGCTCAACGTCGACAAGATCGCGGCAGTGATCGACGCCAAAACGTTATGTGAGGTCAAAAACCAGCGACACGTTCAAGGCATGGCGGGATTGGGCAACGGCTACAACATCGGTCAGTACGCAAATTTCGAGATCACGCCTCTTTCCGATACGACCGTCGCACCTGCGAATCGCTCACGGAGCGCGGCCCCGCCGGTCTCCCCGGAAATCCTCGATGTCTCACCAGGTAGCCAATCGGTTCACCTGGGCTGGTCCGCGGTTGCGGGAGCGAGCGGGTACAAAATCAAATTCGGTACGGAAGCCGACCAATATCCGACGAGCGTTGATGTGGGTTCGCTGACCGCCTACACCGTGACCACGCTGACCAACGGCAAGGAGTACCACTTTGTGGTGGTCGCGATTAATGACCAAGGCGAAAGCAAACCGTCAAACAGCGTGTCAAGCGTTCCGAGACCAACGCAACCGTAGAAAAGCAAGACCTTGGCCACATCCACATAGGCAGAAGTGGTGGGGGTCCATCTTTGAAGGAAAACGGCGATGAGATTGAAGTTATCGATATGGTCAGCGATACGCAATAGGAGACTGGCAGCCTCGATGCCTAAACGCTTTGTGGCTGTTCTCGCGGGCTTGATGTTGGCCACGGCATGGAATGCGCTGCCGGCGGCGGCACAACCGACCGAAACGCACAATCATATCGTTGACGCGGGAAGTATTCGCGCCGAGGTCACACCTGAGGGTGACATCACTCCTATTATCCTCAGCGGAAACACGCAAGCCGGTCGAATTCGCGCCTGGACTCGAACCGCTCCCGGCTGGGTGATGGACCCACCTGTGGCGTTCTTTCCCGTGCCCGCGGGAGTCTCGTTTTTAAGAACCTACCGTCACGATGGGCGCCGGTTGACCTTGAGAGAGACCCTGTCGCCCGAGCCGGCGAACCAGAGTCTCAAATGGGAGATGGAGATCAACGGCGCCAAAGACGAGACCGTGATGCTGGAGACCCACCTCGCGTGGACTGACGCGGGGGCGGCCTTGGGGTTCTGGACAGCTTGGCAGGAAAGCGGCGCCGGGCCTTTTGGTTCCACCGCCTACAAGAACCCGCTTCAAGCGATGCCGATGCGCGACGCGGTCTATGAGCTGGGCGATGAAATGTCCGTCCCGATAGCGACCTTAATGGACGCGTCCAAAGACCTTGGCGTCAGTCTGATCCAGTCCCCGCTCGATTTCCTCATGGACACCCGGCTCAGGGTTGCCCAATCGGGTGAGGTCGCGTTTTCCCGAAAACAACACCGGCTCAATGGCGTGGAGCCCTTGCGCTTCACCGTTTATATCACCGCCCACAAGGCCGACTGGCGCGACGGATTGGGAAGAATGACGCGGCTGTTTCCTGACGCCTTCAATCCCGCGAATGAGAAGGCTTACGAGGTCGATGGCGGCGGAGTCTATTCCCGGTATGAAGGTGACCTCGATGTCCCGAAATTCCGAAAGATGGCGCTGGGATTCAACTGGAAGGCATCCTTCGACTTTCCCTATATGGGCATGTTCATCCCGCCGATTAACGACACCACCCCCTTCCAGAGTTTCGGCTCCGGGACTCGGACGGTAGCCCAGATGGCCGACTACTCAAGAAGAATGGCCGGCGCTGGCTTCCATGTGCTGAACTATTTCAATATCACCGAAGCAGGCAACCGCATTCGGTCACCCGCCCCCGCCCGGCAGGCCACCAACGATGCTGATCTGTGGAAGGACGCCAACGATTTCGTTTACTACGCGATGGCCGATGCCTGGCTCCGTTCCACCAATGGGGGAGTAACCTACTCTGACTGGGAGGGGTGCGTGGTCATGGACCCCGCCGAGCCGACGTACCTGGCTTATCTCGAGCAACAGGCACGCCGGCACATCACAAGCCTGCCGTTCAGCTCCGGGGTCTGTATCGACCGCCTCGACCATCTCCGCCGCTTTAACCAGCACGCCCCCGACGATGGCATTACGGGTGATGGGAAGCCTCCGGGAAGATCGCTGATGGTGTCGTGGCATACCGCCATGAAACGCCTGGCGCCCATTTTTCATGAGGCCGGCAAGGTAATCCTCGGCAATCCCATCGGCGCCTATCGGATTGACGTGATCCGGCATCTCGATGGCATTTATGACGAATATCGCAGCGCCACCAATATCAACCGCGACGCCTTTCTTTGCGTGCGCAAGCCCTTGACCATCTGGTCGGCGCCGCAGGGTGATGAAGGCTTCCAGGAGGCGTTGTACTTGGCCGCGTTCCCCTCCGTTCCCTTCCCAGGCAACGACCACAATGTGGAACCGGACCCGGCCCTGGAACAGCAGTTCCTCAATTACGGCCTGCTCTTGAACGCCGTCCGGGGAAAGAAATGGGTGCTGCTGCCCCATGTCATCTCGGTCGAAAACCAGACGGCCCTGGCTAACCTCTTTGAAACGCCCTATGGGTATGCGGCGCCGGTGATGTTCGGCGGCGCTGCGGCGCGCGCGAAAGTCGTAATCCGTGGATTGCCGATCAAACCGGAGCGGATCGACGCCCTGCAACCCGGGAGTGAATCCGCGGTCGCCGTTGCCGCAACCTCCGACGGCGATACGATCACCCTCGACGTTCCGCTGGCGCGGGGGTGCGCCCTGGTCCGGCTCACCCGCACCGCCGGCAAATCCGCAGAGGGGAACACAACCCCCATTCCGAGGGCGACTACGCCGGCGACTCGCAACCTGATACCGGAAACGGTTTGCGCCACACCCAGTTACTGGTGCACCTGGACACGGCAGTTCTACGAGGCCGAAAAGACCGTCAAGAAGATGGCCGAACTCGAAGGCGACGAGGTGGCCAACTCCACGCGGCGATGCCTGGCCGAGTCGAACTTGTTTTCCGCCGAGGGATGGGCCGCGCAATACTTCCCTTCGGTCAAGAAGGATCTATTCCTGATGTTCGATGATGGTTGGGATGTGCCGGCAAGCGGTTCCGAGGCCTATTTTGGAATTGGAGAACTGGACGCCGGAAGATTTCCCTCGTGCGATGGCCAACCGGCGGAACGACTCAAGAAGTTGGCCAACCTGGCCAGGAATGCCGGTTGGCGCGGAATCGGACTTTGGATCTGCGCGCAGGAGTACCCCGCTGACCCGGAAAAGCAGCGCTATTCGGACGCCAAACAATACGAGTTGGACTATTGGACCAAGCGACTGAAATGGTCGCACGAGGCAGGTGTGGCCTATTGGAAAGTTGACTGGGGCGCCAAGGGCGGATCGGCTGAGTATCGCCGGCTGATTTCCGACCTGGCCAGTAAACACGCTCCAGGACTGATCGTCGAACATGCGATTTGCATGGACCCGCTCAATCTGTCCGCGGACCACCGCATCGAAAAAAGGATTGTTGCCGATGCTCACGTGCTGCTCGAGTTTTCTGATGTTTTCAGGGTCTATGACGCCACGACGCAATTGCCAATCCCAACAACTCTGGATCGGACATCCGAGTATCTCCGATTCCAGGGACACTCCCAAACGATTCTCAATTTTGATGACGAAGTCTATATTGCAGCGGCTTTGGGTGGGGCCGCCGGTATTTTGCGTTTTCCGGTCGAGTCGAAGTTCATTGCCGAGGACCCCTATTACTCGTTTAATTACGGCGAGAAGTTCCTCACGACTCGTGATGCCAATCGGCGCATTGACGAGGTCGTTCGCCTGGTCAACTGGCAGAAGATCATGCCGGCATTCGCCTTGGGCAACTCAACAAACCATATCGACGAGCAAACCCTGTCAGACGCTTGGCGGTTCGCGCGCGGCGACACGTGGGACGCGAGAATCATCGGGAAACGGGTCGAGCAGCGCGCGCCGGCGCGGCTTTCGAGGAACATGCCGTTGCCTTCCGTTGAGGCCGGTGGCCCGCCACCCTTCGTGGTCGCCGCGACCGATCCCGCCGGTGTTGTGGCCGTGGCCACCCTCGGCAGGGTCACGCCCGAGTCGGCGTACCAACCGGTTTTGGCCGATGTTGGAATTCAGCTTCCCAAGAAGCCGAAAAACTATGTCGGGGTCTTCGGGTTTTACAAGTCGCTCACGCTCACCTTCGACCAACCTCCGGACAAGCCTGTCATTTGGGCGCAGGACCTGGCTGGCAAGGGGGCCGTCGATATAACCGACAGGACAACTGTCCAAGGCTATGGCGGCCAGATAAATTGATCCGGGTCTGGCCAGTTAAACTGATCCAAGCCGGTAGCGCCCTGAGGAGGAGGTCTGCTTTCAGGTAGGGGATGGGGGGGCTACTCGGGGGCGGCGGATCGC
>Ga0316217_10000221_pt1 | contig 85764 bp, 62 predicted proteins | sample 1anoAmetaG_FD_203633 | JGI IMG/M metagenome (GOLD analysis project Ga0316217, IMG submission 203633) | Freshwater microbial communities from Trout Bog Lake, Wisconsin, USA - 1anoA | ecosystem: Environmental > Aquatic > Freshwater > Lake > Hypolimnion/Profundal zone | place: USA: Wisconsin...
TCCCACACTCCCCCCCCCCTGGGGGGAGAGAAGAGATCGCGTACTCAGGAATTCACGAAATTACGCACCGAGCCTGGCCTACTTCTGGCGAGCAGGAGTGGCCTACTTTTGCCGAGCGGTAGCACTGCGAACACCTCCTGGACTACCCTGCGGATCCGGCGGCCCCCCCGGTGGCCGACCAACGCTACCTGCGCCTGGTGGACCGCAGCCATTACTGGTCCTACTTCTACACGGGCCTGTTCATCCGCCAGATCATCGCCCAGTGGCAAGCTGCCGGCTACAACCTCGCCGGTCGCCCTGAAATCCTGGCGACCCTGTTCAACCTGGGTTTCGTCCATTCGAAACCGGGACCCGACCCCCACGTCGGCGGCGCGGACCTCACCATCGGCGACCGGTCCTATACCTTTGGTTCGCTGGCGTTCGAGTTCTATTATTCCGGGGACCTGTCCGACTCCTATCCGTTCGCCCCGAAGGCCCAGGAAGCCGCCCCCACCCTGGTGGCCAACCTTCAGCCTTAGCGAATCTTCAGGCGTGGGTGTTGAATCGCCCTCTGCTTTTATAAGATATTTCGGGCTTGCGTAGGTGAGTCATCCCGATCGGGCGTCAGGCGTTAAGCGGGGTGCCTTCGTTGAAATGCGCATCCAGGCATATAATTCAGAGCCAATGATGCAATAGCTAATGAATTTAGACTTACATGATTATTATTGCGAATTCCTCTCGCCATCAACTTGAATCACATCCATGGTATATTAATTAAAAGGGAAGGCCATGAACCCTCTCCATTTCGATATCCGCACGATCCTGGGCATGCTGATCCTCGGCAATCTGGCCTCGGCCATGCTTCTTTTTATTTATAAAAATAAGTTTACCAGCAGCCGTGGCCTCGTGATTTTCGTGGTAAGCAAGGCACTGCAGATGCTGGCCTACCTGTTGCTGGGGTTGCGCGGCGTGGTCAGTTACACCCTGTCCGCGGGCGTCGGCAACGTGGCACTAATAACGGGAATTGCGTTGGAACTGCTGGCGCTGACCACCGCCCGCCGAGAAAGTCGGCGCTGGGAGGTGACCTACGCGCTGCTGGCCGTCCTGGGACTGACGCTGTTTTTCACCGCCGCACATGCCAGCAACACGCGGATTGGGACCATCTCTCTGGTCCGCCTGGCCTTGTTCGCCACCGCCGGGACGGCCATCCTGGCCGATGCCGCCGGCTCGCCCATCCGCAGGGCCATCGGCCTGCTTTACCTGGCCTTCTGTGTGCCGTTGGTGTTGCGCGCCTACCTGGCCTTCCAGGCCCCGGCCACCTTCACCCTGTTTGACGCCGGCTGGGCCAACGTCGCCATGTACACCGCCTCCTGCTTCATTCTGTTCGTTAACGGGATTGCCTTCCTCCTCATGCACAAGGAGGTGGAAGATGAGCGGCTTGCGGAAAGCGAGGACCGCTACCGCAACCTGGTGGAAACGGCCAGCGAGAGCATCATGATCCTCCAGGACGGCCGGTTGGCCTTCGGCAACGAACCCCTGGCGAGGCTCCTCGGCCTGCCCAGGGAGGCCCTGGCCGGCGAGGACCTGTTCGCGTACATACACCCCGAGGACCGGGCATCGGTCCTGCGCTGCCACATGATGCGTCTGGAAGGCCAGGATCCGGGCAACGGCTACGACTTCCGGTTCCTGGTGGCCGGCGGCCGGGTTTCGTGGGTCACCCTCTACGCCACCCGGATGAACTGGAAGGGCCGCCCGGCCATCCAATGCCTGATGACCGACATCACCGCACGCAAAGAGCTGGAACTCGAGCGGGAGCAGGCCATCGCCGACCTGCAGAAAGCCCTGTCGGAGATCACCGTCCTCGGCGGCCTGTTGCCCATCTGCTCCTCCTGCAAGAAGATCCGTGACGACAGGGGCTACTGGAACCAGATCGAAGCCTACATCGCCAGCCACTCCCAGGCCCAGTTCACCCACGGGATCTGCCCGGAATGTGCCAGGTCGGTCCTGACCGAGTTCCATAACGCCCAGGACAGTGCACGCAACTGATTCGGGCGGGGAGCGGGGAGGCCTTGGCACAGCTTCAGCTGGGTCTGTCCCGGGATCCGGACAACCCGGGGAGTGCGCCTTGCATCCTGAACTTTTTTTCGGGAATTGGCATTCATCGATCAGGGTCTGCCTTGGCACTTGGCCAGGCTTGGTCGAGGCCCGGCTTCCACGGGCTATACTGCGATGTGCACCCAGCCAGAGTTTCCATTACCCCCCTCATGGGAAGCGTCTGTTTCCTGCCAACCCTGCTCCCGGCGCAGACGGCAGGCCCGAACCTGTTGATGGAATACCACGGCAGGATCGAGCAGGATGCCGTGGCCCTGCTGGTGAGGGAGGCCGACCTCCAGACCTACCTCGCCTTGGACGACGACCTGATCCTGAAGCTGCGGGCGGAAGGCCAGTTGGCAATCCGGCCCCTGCCATCCAAGCTCGCCGAGGACCTGTGGGCCGACCGTGGGTGGGGATCCAGGCCCCATTGGATCCTGGTGAACACCCGAAAGGAGGAGGCAGGCACGGGCGAGGCCCCACCTAAAGGTGGGACGATCCTTGCCCACCTCGGGACCCTGGGGATCAAACCCAGGTGGGAGGTCCGGGATACCTTCCTCAAGGCGCATCCGAACCACGGGGAGGCATGGGGGGAGGCCGTCCAGGTGGGTTTCAAGCTGGCCGGGTACCGGCTCCGAGCTCTCCAGGCCAAGGGTCAGGTTAAACGCCAGACCCGGAAGGACGCGCCTTCCATGCTCGGGCCGCAGACCTACGTCTTCACCTCCCCGGCCCCCGAAAGCCGGGAACAGGAGGCGGATCGTGTGTTCGAGGACTGGGCCAAGGCCCTGGAGGGCCGGCGTGGCGTGGCGAACTGGCTGGACCATCCCATGGGACTGGGCAGTGGGATCATCCTGACGTTCTATGGGGCAGGAGCCTCCCCCCGCATCAGGAGCGTATGCAAACTCATGCTCCAGGATCTGGAAGGCAAGATCAGGCAGGAGCCGGATGGGCCGGTGTGCTACGAGTGGCCCTTCCTTTCGGACCTCGCGGGCAACCCTCCGGGCCTGCTGCCCCAGGACATCATCCCCCTGCCAGGCAGGGCGTGGCCCTCGCTCCCCTTCATCACGGCCGGCGTGAGGTCCTTCCTGGCTGTTTCTGACTGGAATGGCGCCCTGGCCTTCCTGTCGGCGTCCGTCCCGCCGGAGATCCCGGCCCCCATGGATACCGAAGGCTGGGAGGAGGCGTGCTCGACCCGTGCGGCCCTGGCCTTGGGGAGGATCATGCCGCTGCTCCAACTGGGCAAGGAGGGCGAGGCCCTCGAGGCCGTGGAGGAGGCCCGGCGCTGGTCAGGAGGCCACTGGCGGAGCGGCGTGGAAGATGGGCTGGCCTTCCCCTTCCCCATGAATGACCCGCGTCTGAGCGACCGGATACGCACCGGCCTCAAAGCCCCGCCCCTCGGAGAGCTCCCGGCGCCCCCCGCCCTGCCCCCTTACCGGCTAACCCTGCTGGGAAAGCTAACTTGGCAGGAGGCCTGGGGCCGCCTGCACCAAGCTGAGGAACTGCTCCCCTGGTCCCCCGGTGAGCTCGCCTGGGTCACCGCGGACGACACCCAGGGCCAGGCCCTCCGGGCGCGCCAGGCCTGGGGACCTGAACCCCGATGGGTGCTGATCCGGGGCGCGGAGCTCCTGGCCTCGGGACGGACCTGCCCCACCGCCGGAGCCCTGCCGGCCCTCCTCGCGGCCCAGGCCCCCAGCGCCCTCCAGCGCCTGGATGCCATCCTGGAGCGGCAGCCCGAGCATAATGCGGCGCGGCGCGCCCGCCTGGAGCTCCTGAAGGCCCGGATGCCCGAACCCCGGCTGGAGCCGCTGCTGGTGGAGGATGAGCGCGCCGTCTGGCATAGCGACCTGGGCAAGGGCATGCCCCTCCCGTTCGGCCCGGAGGCGCCCTGGCACCCGGACCCCGCCCTCTGGCAGTGGGCCGCCACCCAGGCCCTCCCCATCCTCCAGGACAAGCTGGAGCAATGGCCCGGCAGTGGCGCCCTTTGGATCGACTGGGTGTTCTGGTCCCAGTTCCACCCGGCCAAGCCCTCGCCCGCCGCCCTGGCCGGGACCTTGCCCATCTGGGGCCCCCGGGAACGCTGGGCGATGGTCCTGCCCATCGAGGTGCACCGGGCGGTGGGCCAGGCCCTGCGCGCCCGGGGGGATCGCAAGGGGATGGTGGAATGGTATACCTGGGCCTGGGAGGCCCAGCCCAGGACCCCCGCCACGGAACTTTCGCAGGATGAATGGGATGGGTACCTTCAGAAGTCCCTGAAGGAGTTCGGGGAGGCGGTCGTGAAACCGCTGGAGGAGGCCCTGGTGGCCCTGGGCCGGTCGGGAGAGGCCCGGGACGTGGAGCGCACGTTCAGGACGATGACCACCCGCTGAAGGGGAGGCGCCCAGAATTCGGGGGACCTTAAAATTGGCGCTGTCGAATTTTGAAATATCAAATCGCCTTAATGAACTCCCGCTAGAACGAAAATAACAACATCAAGAACCTTAGCTCCGGCTGGCTTCAATCTCACATGGATCGTACGTGAATATTTTTCTGTATATATTTTTACTTTATATGGATCATGATCTATTATTTTTATTTTCTCCTTCTCCACACTCCAGGTCACCGTGGTGAATTTTTCGGTTGAAATGATCTCGAGGTCTGCGGGAATATTATTAATAAATTCAACATGCCAAGCCTTTTCTCCAGGATTGATGGGTATATCTAGCCTGACCTCGACCCTTTCGTCCTTAACAACACATGATCTTTCAATATTATGTAGCTCCCTGACATTTCGAAGTTCGACATACGGATGATTACAGTTAAGAAGGCCAGCAATTACAACAAGACCCAGCCAAGAAGAGACCCCTGCTTTCACGTTACCTCCCAATCCGGATCGAGTTGATAGCCACGGATCAATTGTCCAAGGTGCATAGGCTCATTGTCCGGCATGATGGCCCGGATCAGGAACGTTTTTCCGTGGCAAGCCCTGTTGCCTCACCATGCTGGTTGAGGAGGGACGCTGGATTGCAGGGCAAGATTTCTGACAAAGGGTTTTCCGATTTGAATGGCGGTGGGCCCCTCCGATTGCCATGTGACGGGCCACTGGTCGACCACGTGGGAGCATTGGATGGGTGTCTGCCCAGTATGGCTTCCCTATGGAAAATTCTCCAAGCCCCTGAGAGGCCATCCGGTCGCTCCTCTTCCGTTCAGGGGTGAAAACCTACCGATCACGGAAATCCCCATGAACCTTGTGCTGCACTCGGTAGTCTAAGGCGTATAGCACCTGCCATCGCGAGACACGGCCTCGACCCGTCAGGAGATTTTCATGCGCATTCGCAGCCTTCTTCTCGTACCACCCCTTGCCCTGACCTTGGCTTGCGGTGGAAGTGCTGGAGGCAACAGCACCTCGGCGCCATCGATCACCACCCAGCCTGCGAGCCAGACCATGTATTCCGGAGGCACGGCCATCCTCACGGCTGCGGCCAGCGGCACGCCCGCACCGACCTTCTCCTGGGCGCGGAGCAATGACAACGGGAGCACCTGGACCACCCTCGGCGGCGCCACAGCGGCCACCTATTCCCTCACGGTCCAACCGGCCGACAACGGCGCCCAGTTCCGCGCCACGGCGGTCAACGCAGGGGGCAGCGCGACCAGTGCGGCGGCAATCCTTACCGAAGTCCCGGCCGTCTATGCCGGCGGCAACAACCCCACCGCAGGCTTCTGGCTGAACGGCACCTGGACCGACCTTCCCGTACCGGCGGGGGGCACCCCCTTTGCCACCTCCCTGGCCGTGGCCAACGGCCATGTCTACGTGGGCGGATCCTACTGGAGCAGCACCAGTGTCCAGTCCCCCGGCTATTGGCTGGATGGAACCTGGACCGCCCTGCCTGTGCCGGCGGGCGCCGCGGGCGGGGTGGTCAATGCCCTGGTGCTGGCAGGGGGCGAGGTCTATGCCGCCGGATCCTGCACGGTCTCCAACGGCACCACCCCCGGCCTCTGGCAAAATGGCAACTGGACCGCCCTGCCCCAGCCCACGGGCCTGAACTACGGCACGGTGACCTCCCTGGCGGTAGGCGGCGGCACCGTCTATGCCGGCGGCTGGTGCGGCCCGTCCATACAGACCCTGCTTCCCACCAATGGCGGCCAACCCGGTTACTGGTTGAATGGCGCCTGGGTGGGCCTCCCCAACGGGGGCGGCCTCGATGGCATCGTCACCAGTCTGGCCCTGCCGGCCAGCCAGCTCTACGCCGCCGGCAGCTACGTGAACGACCAGGGCATCCAGCTGCCCGGCTACTGGCTGGACGGTAGTTTCGTCGCCCTCGCGACCCCCGCCAACGCCCGTCTGGGCGGGGTCACCGCCATCACGGTGGCCGGCAGCGAGGTCTACGCCTCGGGTTCCTACTGGATACCCACCGCGGTCAACGGCTCGACCACAACCCTGACCGCCGTACCGGGTTCCTGGCACAACGGCGCCTGGACCGGCGTGACGGTGCCGGCGGCCTATACCGGTGCTGTGCTCAGCGCAGTCACGGTGTCCGGCAACGAGGTCTACCTGGGTGGATACTGCACCGGTGGGACAACAGTCAATGGCGGGAGCGTCGATTACCCGGGGTATTTCCTCAATGGCACCTGGATCAACCTGCCCCTCATGAAGTCCGGGTCCGGATCGGTAACCAATCTCGTCGTCATTCCCTAGCTTGGCAATGGCAGGATAAGAACTTGAAAACTTCCCAGGCAGGAACCCCGGATCTTCCGAGGCAAGTTCGTCAATCACTCATGCTTCTCTGGACGGCCTGGGCCGTCAGTGCAGTATTGTTGTTTTTCTACGCGTTGATTTTGGTTCCGAGGTCAAACAAAGGAACTGCTTATGGACTCCTGTTCCTCGCGGTGCAAGCTATATTGTTTGTTTTTATAAAGAGGAGGGAAAATTTTGCACGTATTGTTCTTATTGCGTTTTTCTTGCTAGCGATTCCTAGGATTTTTCCGCTGATTAGAGCTATAGCAATAATTTCCATTGGGTTGGCCTTCCCAACCATTATTCTCTTTGGTATCAGGGCAGTGGCCATCCTGCAGTTGTTTGCTGATTCGTCAAATAAATGGTTTTCATTCAAGGAATAGGTCAAAAAATAATCGGGAAGGTGAACGGCGCTGCTCGTAGTCACCAGGGCGGTGTAATCGAGGCTTCCTGGAAGTCCACCCCCGCCTGACCGAAGCCCATCCCGTTGGACGAGATGGCAGTCAGGAAGGGTTTCACGGCAGGATCGTAGATCACGGTGACGTGCCCTGCCTTGCCCGGCCATCCCGAGTTGCCGTCCCGCCCACTCATGCCATCACTGCCATTGCTGCCGCTGGTCCCATCGCCTCCGGGGGAAGGATTGGCGGGATCACTCGACCCCATGCTGCCATACATGCCATCCATCCCCGCCGTACCGTCCATCCCCGAGAAGCCGGCACGGCCCTGAAATTTGGACGTGAACGAAGCATCGTAGCGCGGTGGGATGTCCAGCTCCGCCCGGAGTCCGGGTTGGCTGGGCGGGGTGATGGTGACGTGCCCCACCTTGCCATCGCTCAGGCGGGGATCGCCGGCAAGGGACACCCTGCCCTTGTCGTCCACCGTGACCACGGTCGACGTGACGGTCAGATCCTCCCACAACACCTTGCCCTTCCCCTTGCCTTCGGTCGCGTAGGGGTTGAAGAAACTCCTTCGTTGGTTACCGGAGGATGGTAATTCAGAACGGACGGCCCCCCTGGAATGGCCGGCCTCGCAGGTTTCATTGCCTTCTGTACCGGCTGTACCTGCCGCAACCTTGCCATCTGTACCTATCCACCCCTTGCAGGCTCTCTATACTTTCCTATATATCACCCTGCCATGGAGCCAGAATGCCCCCCCGCCGCTTCGTTCGGTCTTTGCTCTACTCCGTCGAGCTGGGCTTGGTGGCGCTGGCCCTCGCCTGCGGTGGGAAGCCAGGCTCCAACAGCTCATTGAGCATGTCCGCTGCATCCTCGGGAAGCACGACCCCCGGCAGGCTCATGCTGTCGGTCAGCGATGCCTCCACCGAGGACTGGGCGTTCATCGGCGTCAAGCTGCTGAACATCTACCTCAGGACTCAGGATGGGTCGGCCGTGACGGTGTTCACCGCCCCGGCCACTCCGGCTGTACTCAACCTGGTGCAACTCGACAGCATCAGCGATCTGCTGGGAACAGCCCAGGTGCCGCCCGGCGCCTACACCGGCGTTACCCTGGTCATTTCAGCTAATCCTGGAGACGTGTCCCTCACCGCCGCCGCCAACCCTTCCGCTGGCTTCGACGGCGTGGCCAACGAAGTGGTGCCCGCCAACGATATCCAGATTCAGGGCGCCGCCCTCATGGGCGGCAATCTGGCCGTTGCCGTCAACCTGACCTTGGCCACGCCCCTGGTGGTGACCGCCGGTGCCACCTCCAACCTCGACCTGGAATTCGTGCTGGCCCACCCGGCCTTCCTCGTGGACCATCCGCAGACCAACGGCGCCGACACCCTCTGGACCGTGAACTTCAATGGCACGGTCAGGCAGAATCCGGTCTCCAATCCTGAGGTCATGGTCCTCCGCCACGCCTACGGCACCGTCACGGCCGTGGCCAGCGGCAACGCCGCGGTCACCCTTACGCGTGACTTCCCGACCCAACCCCTCCTCAGTCCGGAAACCGCCACACCCACCCTGCAAATCCTCACCGTCACGGCCGACCCGACCAACGGCACCATCTTCCATGACCTGGACGCCAAGACCACGTCGGTTATCCAGGACTTCTCGACGGTCGGCGCCGGCCTGGTGGGGCGCAATATCCGTACCGCCACCCGCTTCCAGGCCGACGGCACCCTGGTGGCCGTGCGCATGTGGGCCAGCAGCGTCTTCAGCAATGTCTGGGCAGGCCCCGAGGGCCATGTGGACCACGTCACCCTGGGGAGCGCCACCAGCCCCTACACCATCCACGTGCAGAACGAATCCGGCGCCCCTTCCCCGATCGTCATCAACAACGGAACCAAGTTCTTCCTGCGTTCCCCCACCAACGCCCAGGCCGATGCCACCGCCCTGGCCACGGGCACCGGCTTTCTGGACGCCATGAACCTGGTGCGAGGCTTCAAGGTCCATGTCAGCCCCGTAGATGCCACCGCGACGCCTCTGGTGGCCGATTCCGTGGACATCGAGACCGCCGCCTTCGCCGGTTACCTGAGCGCGGCGACCACCAGCGGCTTCACCGTCACCCGGAGCTTCGCTCGCTCCAGCGACGACTATACCGCCAGTCTTGGCTTTGCTCCGGCCACCACGCTCAATGGTACGGGTGGATCCAGCGCCGCCGGCACCGTCGGCGCCGTGCAGGGCTATACGTGGTGGGACCTGACCCTTCCCGGTCTTGCCAGCACCAGCGCCCTGCAGGTCTTCACCAACGCCGTGAGCGGCTCGGCCCAGTTCGGCGGCACCGCCGGCTCCATGAACGTCTGGGGCTACAGCGCGGCCCTGCCGACGGGCGCGGCCAGCGGCCCATACTGGGCGGCCAGGTTCACCATCCTTGAACCCATGAAGCTGCCCGAGGGCACCGTGGTTTCCCCCCTAGCCACCAGCAGTTCCGGCGCGAGCTTCTCCATGACCGTGGCCGGCGGAGACCGCACCCCGCTGGTGGTGAACCTCACCACGATCGCCGGGTCGGCCACCCTGGTCTATCAGGAGGACCTGCCCAGTGGCAGCACGATCTACACCCTCAGTCCGATCGATCTCACGACCACGGCCGGCGTGACCACCCTGGCCGCCAGAATCATCGCCGGCGCCAAGGTCATCGTCTACGGCATTCCCAACGCGGACGGCTCGATCACGGCCTCCGCCCTTTACTACTCCACCACCGGCGCAAGCTAGAACTCTGGAATAAATCCCTACGAATCACGAACAGCGACATCCCCCCATCCCATTCAGGGGTAGCAAGCGACCGTACACGGATATCCCGCCTGACCTGGGATATCCGGGAGTATTTCATGTCTTCAAGTAGCCAACGTATTTGGCAGGAAACCCAGGGAGGTCCGCATGGTCGAACTACCAGCCAGGAAGTTCCTGGCCCTTGCCGTCGCCTTCCTTGTGCTCCTCGCCGTGGGCTGCAACAGCACGTCCTCCCCACCGCCCCCGGTCATCACAGCCTTCACGGCGGGTGCGCAGACCTTGTATCCCGGACAAGCCACAACCCTTACTCCAATATTCTCCGATGGCACAGGAACCGTGAATGATGCGGTCGGAGCCGTCACCAGCGGGAAAGCGGTGAACATCCAGCCTGGAGCTACCACGACCTACACCTTGACCGTGGTGAATTCGGCTGGGGTTTCCACCACCCAGGCGACAACCGTTTTGGTTACCGATTTCAAGGTGGGCTTGAGCGCTTCCACAATTCCCGTAACGATTGGAAGCCAGGGCACCCTTTCGGCCACCGTGATCAGGTACGACGGGGGCGGGGCCATCACCGTATCGCTTGCGGAACCCCCGGCAGGGATCACCGGAAGCATCACCATTCCCCCTGCAGCCAATTCCGGCAAGCTGGTCATCGGCTTGAGCACGGGTGTGGCGGTTGGCGACTACGCGCTCACCGTCCAGTGCTCGGATAGTACCTATACCATCGCTCTTCCCTTGGAGCTCACAGCGACCGTGGCCGGCGCAGCTCCGGCCATCGCTTCGTTCACGGCGAGTTCGACCGCCATCGCGGCAGGTGGAACCCTCACCTTGACCCCTGCGTTCGCGGGCGGAACAGGCATCGTGGACAACGGCCTGGGTCCGGTAACCAGCGGTACCCCTGTTCAGGTTTCACCTGTCGGCAACACGACCTATACCTTGACCGTGACCGACGGTGATGGTGCCTCGGTCCATTCGACGACGCCCCAGGTCCTGGTGAACCAAGTCAGTGGTCTTGGCCTCGCGGTGGTATCTTCTGCCGTGAGTGGTGGCGGCATGGAGTTCACCGGCACGGTTACCGGCCCGGGCTCATTCAGCCAGGCCTTCAGCTTCATCGATCCAGGCTCGAATGTCCTCGCTGGACTCACCTCGGGAACCTACACGGTCACAGCCAACCCGTGGTCCTCGCTGGCACTGATTTATCAACAGGGCTGGCCCATCTACACCAACCAGAAGGTGGACGTGAGTGCCGGAACCCCCATCGTGAATCTTGAATATGTGCCGTCCCCCTGCCTCACGGCGGATTATCCCAGCATCCCGGCGGGGGGAAGTGCCAACCTCACGGCGCGACTGAACGTCGGCCTCCCCGTATCGCTGTCCTATACCGGTTCGATCGACAACGGGGTGGGCCCCATCAAGGACGGCGTGGCCGTATCCGTCAGCCCGATGGTCACCACCACCTATACGCTCACCACCACCCTCAAGGAGGGTACCACCACGACCTCCTCGGTCACCATCACGGTGCTGGATTGAAGGGGGCCCCGGTCCTTTGGCCTGCCCCAGGCTCCTGGCAGATTCCACCCAGCCCAACCCGCGTCCTCAAGGATCACCCCATGGCAGGCATCGACAACGTCATAGCAACTGCGACCTCCATCGCACTCGCCCTCTCCCTGGCCTGCGCGGGAGGCTCGTCCACGCCGCCTCCAAAGGTCCCATGGAACTCCGGCTACTACCCTGGGTACTGGCATGACGGCGCCTGGACGACGCTTGCCCAACCCGACGGGTATGTGAACATGGCCGTCACATCCCTGGTCGTGTCCGGGACCGACGTCTACGCCGGGGGAGGCGGCAATGGCTTGACCATCCAGGATTTTCCTCCCGGATACTGGCTGAACGGGACCTGGGTTGGGCTCAGCCTCCCGGCCGCAACCTACAATGAGGGTGGCATCGGCCTGACCCTGTCTGGCAATTCCGTATACGTGGCGGGCTTCTGCACCGACCAACTTGGCATGGCGATTCCCGGGTACTGGCGGAATGGGGAATGGGTCGCACTTCCCCTGGAAAGCCCGTATCAGGAAGGAAGCGGCGGCGTGCCCGTCGTGTCGGGCAGCGATGTGTATGCCGGAGGCTGGTCGAGCGTCACCAGTGCCACGACCTTTCCCGGGTACTGGCTGAACGGAGGCTGGATCGCGCTCCCCCTCCCCACCGGAACCCTGAGCGGGGGAGTCAGTTCCCTGGTGGTAGCCGGGAGTGATGTCTATGCCGGTGCGATCCTGTACGCCCTGCGCGGCGCGACGAGCCCGGGCTACTGGCTGAACGGGAACTGGGTCGGGCTGGTCCCGCCGGGCTCTGCCGAGGCCGCGGAGGTCACCTGTCTGGCCGTGGCCGGAAGCGCGGTCTACGCCCTGGGAGAATGCTCATCCCAGACGGGCCAGCTCCCCGGCTACTGGCTGAACGGCACCTGGACCGCCCTGCCCGTTCCGGAGCACACCCTGAGTGTCACCACCTCCACCCTGGTCGTTTCGGGAACCGACGTCTACGTCACCGGAACCGTCTCCACCCAGGACTTCGCCAGCCCGGGCTACTGGAAGAACGGGGCCTGGGTCAGCCTGGGGACGTCCGGCGGAATGGCCGGACCCATCGCCATTTCCGGAACGGGGGTCTTCGTGGGTGGGTGCCTTGGCGTCCCCTGATCCCAGGGGTATTTTACGGGTCATTGCGACGTTCACGATCCCGATCAAAGCCTGAAGCCAGACCTCACAACCGGAGTCTTCCATGCGCCCTCACCCTGGATTCCTTTCCCCCGTCCTGCTGCCCTTGGCGGGCACGGCCCTCCTCCTTCTCGCGGGCTGTTCCGTATCCGACCCGACTCCCACCCCCGTAGTTTCCGGTGCCGGCACCCTCCCGGCCAACGCACCTGCGGCGGTCAAGGAGGCCTTCGCCGCGAAAACCCCGGTGGACCCGGCCCTGGTGGCGGCCAACAACGCCATGGGCATCGCGCTCTTCCAGCAGCTCCGCACGCCTGGCGCCAATGCCTTCATTTCCCCCACCAGCATTGCCCAGGCCCTGGCCATGACCAGCAACGGCGCGGCGGGCTCGACCCTGCTGGGGATGTCGCAGGCCATGGGCACTTCGGCGCTCACCTCCGCCCAGGTCAACCTCGACAACGCGGCACTCCTGGCAAGCCTTCTCACGGCCGATGGGAAGGTCACGGTGCAGATCGCGAATTCCATCTGGGCCCGCAATTCGATCCTTCCCGGCTTCCTGAGCACCAACCAGACCTACTACGGCGCCACCACCGGGGACCTCAGCGGCGCGCCCGGCTCGGTGAATGCCTGGGTCGACCAGGCTACCCAGGGGTTGATTCCCCAAATCCTCTCGCCCGGCATGGACTGCTCCACGGTGAGCGCGATGATTGTCAACGCCACCTATTTCAAGGGTGCGTGGACCACGGCCTTCCCCACCGGGGACACCGCTCCTGGCCCCTTCACCCGGGTCGACGGCTCCGTGGCCACCTGTCCGATGATGATCCTTACCGTGACCATTCCTTTTGCCGTGACGGGGCAGGCGACCCTTGCCCGCTTGCCCTACGGTAATGGGCGCTATGCCATGGTCTTCGCCCTTCCTCAGCCGGGAGTGACCTTGGATGCTTTCGTCGCCTCCCTCGGGGTGGACACCTGGAAGGTCCTGGATGCCTCCACTGCTTCCTCCGTGCCCGTCATGCTGCCGAAGTTCACGGCCACCTGGGGAAGCCGTTCCCTGAAAGGAGCCCTGAGCCAGATGGGCATGGGCCTGGCCTTCTCGGACCTCGCTGATTTCTCCGCCATGTTCCCCACCTCCCAGAAGATCGACGACATCCTGCACCAGACCAAGGTCGAGGTGGACGAGGCGGGCACCACCGCGGCGGGGGGCACGGTCGTGATGATGGAACCCGGGGCTGTCATGATGCAGAACACCCTCTTTCTGAACCGGCCCTTCCTCTACGGCATCCAGGACACCCTCACCGGGGAGCTGCTCTTCCTGGGCCAGATGATGGATCCCACGGCTGGCTGATTACGACTGACTTTAGGAGTCCATTTCACCTGAATTCCGGGCTATCTTAAGCAATCGGAAAGTATGGGGAGCTCATTTGCGGCGAGCGTGGTGTCTGGCGGTGGGGTGTGCCTCCCTGGCGGGGCAGACCCAGACCCTCAACCCCGCCCAGTTCTTCCTGCTGGCCGAGCAGTCCCGTACGGCGTTCACGGTGCAGGGCGCGGGGGCCCGGGCGGTAGGCACCGGCGGCGCCTTCATTGCCGTGGCCGATGATGCCACCGCCGTCTCCTTCAACCCGGCCGGACTGGCGCAGCTGCTGCATCCGGAGGTCTCCCTGGTGGGCCAGGGCACGACCCGGTCCCTCGATCTCACCGGCTTCCAGAGCCTGGGCCCGGCCCAGAGCACCGCCTTCACCAACACCGACAGCCGCAGTTCCGACCAGGCGCCCACCTTCGCCAGCTTCGCGGTGCCCTGGAAGCACGACGGGCTCAACCGCACGCTCCTGGTGAGCTACCAGCGACTGTTCGACTTCACCAATGCGGGCGCCGTGGCCTACCAGGGCACGGCCAGTGGCGGCGCCTCCATCACCAGTGTCACCCAGCAGGTGGGCCAGACCGGCGGAATCGACCTATGGTCGGTGGGCTTCGGGGCCGAGCTGACCTCCCGCATCCTGCTGGGGGCCTCGGTGAACCGTTGGTCCGGGCACTCCGGTTTCCACTATGCCTCCACCAGCGTGACCTCGGGCGTGGGCGTGCCTTTCGATTCGGATCTGTCCCAGTCGAGTTCCTTCCACGGGCTCAACGCCAATATCGGCCTGATCTGGCGTTCCCAGCTTCTCAACATCGGCGCCGTGTACCGCACCCCCTTCACGGCCTCCTACGCTTTCAAGAACCGCTTCGCTTACACCGACCCCACCACCTTCGTGCCCACCGTTGAAGCCGCCTATTCGTCGACCCGGGTCAACTGGCCCGAGACCCTGGGCTGGGGCCTCGGCTTCCACCCGGGGGCCCGGTTCCTGCTCACGGCCGATTCCAGCCACACGCCCTGGTCCCGCACCACCTACTCGGCCCCCGGCTCCTCGTACGACGGGCTGAACTGGTTCGATTTCCAGAGTCCGACCGCCATCCGGGACACCACCGACTTCCACGCCGGCCTGGAGTGGATCGCCTGGGCCGATCAGCGCCTGGTCATTCCCCTGCGGGCTGGAGCCTTTCGGGAGCCGCAGCCGGTGGTGGATGTCAACACGGGCACCCAGCGGGTGCTCCAGGGCTGGTGCGCGGGCTTCGGGGTCAAGGTCAGGGCGGTCACGGTGGACGTGGCCGTCCGCGAGGCCCACGACCGCCGCTACGTGTCCCGCTACAGCACCAACGCGCCCGTGGGCGGGGTCTCGGCCACGGCCTATGGCTACGAGGGCCTGAACGACAGGAGTCTGGTCGTGTCCCTGATCTACCAGTGGGACGCCGCCGGAGTGAAGAAGGTCCTGAGGTGGGTCTTCGTGGGGAGCGGGGACGGGTCATGAGGGTCGCCGCCGCGGTCTTTCTCTGCGGCGCCACGCTGGCCGCCCAGTCCTGGCCCACCTTCTTCTCGGCCTACGAGGATGGTCTGGAAGCCCGGCAACGCGGCGACCACGCCCTGGCCGCGCGCGCCTTCTCCCGGGCCATCGCCCTCGAACCCCAGCCGCTTTCCCAGGTCAAGACCTACGGCCTCAATTACCTGTACGCCTACTATCCGTACTTGCGTCTGGCCGAGTCCCGCCTGGCCCTGGGCGATCTGGCCGGAGCCGAGGCCGCCTTGGCCCAGTCCCGTGCCCGGGGCGCCGAGCCGGTCCGGGAACGGGAAGCGTTGGCAGCACGGCTGACTTCCTTGCGCCGGGCCCGGGACCTCGGCACCTCCACCTCGCCCCTCCCCCACGTGCCCGTCCCAACGGCGACCCCTATCCAGCCCGCGCCCAGCCCAGCCATCGCCATCCGTGCGCTGGGCCCGGCCAAGCCCGACACCGACGTGGTCCAGCCCCGGCGGGAGGCCTCCCCCGGCCCCGCCGTCGCCCATCCAACTGCGGCCGCTCGCGGACACGGGGCCGCGGTTGCCCCGGCCCCACCTGGTTCCCCACTCGGCGCCACACCCAGACCTCCCCCAACCCAACCACCGATGGCCATAGGGTCCCAACAACCCGTGGCGACCACGCCCCAGGCACCACGGACGCCTGCGGTTCAGCCATCCCCGTCCCCTCTGAGGTCCTGGGGCCTGAGCCTGCTGGTGCTCGCCGGCCTGGGCGGGGTGATGGCCTTCCTCCGCCGCCGGGCCAGGATGGACAAGGCGGCGGACTCCAAGCCTCAGCACTCCGCGTCCGCCGGCTCAGTCCCCGCCTCCTCATCCCGGGATGCCGAGCCGGGAACCGGCATGGCTTTCGGCCCCTTCCACACCCAGCGCGAGCTTGGACGGGGCGGCACAGCGACGGCCTACTACGGCATCCACAAGGACACCGGGGCCGAGGTGGCCATCAAGGTCCCCCACCCACATCTGGTCAAGGACCCTGACTTCCGGGCTCGCTTCCGCAGGGAAGCGGCCCTCGGCGCCCTGCTGGACCATCCGCGCATCGTGCGCATCGTGGACCCCGGCCCCTTGGAAGGGGAGCCCTGGATCGCCCTGAGCTACATCCATGGGCGGACCCTGGAGGACCACCTGGCTGACGCCGGCGCGCTGCCTGTGGCTGAGGCCCTGGACCTGGCCCTGGACCTGACGGAGGCCATCGCCTATGCCCACGGCAAGGGGGTCGTCCACCGCGACCTGAAACCCGCCAACGTCATGCTCAGCGAGCGGGGCCCCGTCATCATGGACTTCGGAATCGCCCGGATGCTGGATACGGCCCTGACCAGCAACACCATGTTCATCGGCACCCCAGGCTACACGTCGCCTGAAGGTCTGCTGGGTCCTCGGGTGGGTCCACCTGCGGACCGCTACGCGATTGGCCTGATCCTGTTCGAGATGCTGGCCGGCCATCCGCCATTCCGTGGGGAGACGCTCTTCCATATCCTGGATGCCCAGCGCAGCGAGCCCCTGCCGGATCTCGCCCGGATCCGGCCGGATTCCCCGCCCCGCCTCATCCGCCTAATTGAACGCCTTTGCGCCAAGGCGCCGGAGGACCGACCTGAGGATATGGAGGTGCTGCAAATTCTTGAGGAACTGAAGGAGGCGCAGGCAGCGGGTGGCCTCAGGTCATGAGCGCCACGGCCGTCTGCAGCTCCTCGGGGGTGAAGGCGGTGAAGCCCAGGCGGGTGGCGGCCCGGTCCTTGCCCGCAAGGTCATAGTGCTTGCCGCTGCGCAACTTCAGGCCGCGGATCTGGCAGGTCCTGAGCCACACGTTGAACACGGAGGGGTCCGCCAGCCGGCCAGCGCCGGTGAGCCAGAGGGCCACGGCGCCGTGGCCGGGTTCGAAGCTCAGCCGGTCGGCCATGGTGTGGCGCAGTGCGTCCTCCAGGGCCTCCCGGCGCTCGGCGGCGGCCTTGCGCACCCGGTACAGCTGGCGTTGCAGCTCTCCGTCACGGATCAGCTCGGCCAGCGCCCATTCCTGGACCGGGTTCCCGGGCCAATCCAGGTATTGGAGAGCCCGGGCCAGGCGACCGGCGAGGGCCTCGGGGGCCACCACGAAGGAGGCACGCAGACCTGGGGCCAGGATTCGGCTGAGGCTGCCGGCGTAGATCACCTGGGCGGGGTCCTCGCTGGCCAGGGGGCGTTGGGCGCCGGGAGCGGGGAGCAGGTCGAACTCGGGGTCCAGCTCGAGGATGGCGAAGCGGTTCTTGCGGGCCAGTTCCAGGATCCGGGCGCGCCGGTCCGGGGCCAGGGTGACCCCGGTCGGGAACTGGCACTGGGGTGTGAGCACCAGCAGGCGCAGGGCGGAACCCTGGTGGGCCAGGGCCTGCTCCAGGGCGACGGCGCTAATGCCATCGGCGTCAACCGGCAGGGGCACCAGGGTGGCCGCCCCTGCCTGGCGGAGCAGTTCCCAGACCTGGGGGTTGCCGGGGTTCTCCACCGCCACGGCGCCCCCCTCGGGGCCGACCAAGGCTCGGGCCACCACGCTCACCGCCATGGCGGTGCTGGGCAGGATCAGTATCTGCTCGGGCCCGGCCAGGACCGCCCGCTGGGTGCCTAGCAGCTCGGCCAAGGCCTTGCGCAGGCGGGGGTTGCCTTTGAAATCCGAGCTGCCCAGCAGCTCGGGCCCCTTGAGCTTGAGGGCGCGCTGGTAGGCCCGGCTCAAGGCCTGGGAAGGGGCCAGACGTGGATCGGCCAGACCGTCGGTGAGGTCCAGAATGACATTGGCGGTGCTGCTGATGGGCTGCAGGTGGCCTGGCAGGTCGTAGCCGGGGGCGGAAACGCAGGCCGCGCCCGTGGCGGCCCGGGGCAGGGCCGGCAGCGGATCGGCCACGAAGAACCCGCTGCGCTCCTGGGAGGTCACCCACCCCTGCGCCTGCAATTCCCGCAACGCGGCGAGGATGGTATTGACTGTCACCCCCATCTGGTCGGCCAGATCCCGCACCCCAGGTAGAGCTATGCCAGGGAGAATCCGGCCGCCCTCGACGGCCTCGAGGATGGTGGCGGCCACCTGCGCGTAGAGGGTACCGGGGCGGCCCGGCACCAGGGCCAGATGCAGTTCAGCCGCCCTCACGGGGCGCCCCGCGCTGTGCAGGATCTCGCCACCAAAGCCTCCCGGGAATCCCGATAGTGTAACGGGAAAGCACCCCCGCCCCGAGGGCAGGGGTGCTGGAAGGCGCCGTGCCCAGACATCAGGGAAGCCTCGGACTCCTCGCGCCTGGAGTGGCGCTGCCGCCGAGTGCGCTTTGCCTCCTGAACTTTTTCTCGGGAATTGGCATTCAACGATCAGGGTCTGCCTTGGCGCGGCGGAGCCATGACGGGATGAGGTGCCGGATGTCTTCTACCCTTTTGGAATCGTGGCCATTCAGGGCGGCCGTGGTCTGCCTGCTCCTGCAGGTCCCCCTTATCATCCTGGTGACCCTCGGCTACCTGCACGAGGATCGGCCGTGGTGGACAGTGTTGCTTATGTTCATCGTACTGCTCCTTTGGGCGTTGTCCTCGTTGTTCAGCAGCCTCGTGTTGCAAAGCCGGGGCTACAGCATCTGGCTCGGGCTCACCAGCCTTGCCAACGGCTTGTTTCCCCTCCTTCTATGCATCCTTCTGCCTGCCAAACCGAAAGCAGAGGTCAAGCCGGACCCCTTCCGTGATCCTGCTGGATGAAGCCAGCCACGTGCTGGTCCATGGAAGCGACCCGAGACGCATCCAATGGCACCTTGCCCCATCCTGTCCACTGGAAAGCCGCAATGTAGAGATGGGTAATGGGGTTCTGGACCACCACCCATTTGGCACTGGGAACTGGCAGGCCTTGGCGGTAATAGAAATTTGCGCATCCAGCAACCCAGTTGCGTTCTGACGGGCGACACCGCGGCCAACCTGTCCTGGACTGACGATGAGTCCGCTGGGGCGATTTCACGACTCTCGCAACGACACCGCCGGGTCGGTCGAGGCGGCCGCCCGTGCTGGCCCCGCACAGGCCAAGGCCGCGGCAATGGCCAGGAACACACCTGCCGCCATCAGGGAGGCTGCATCCACCCCCGCGGCACCCACAAGGGTGTGCTCCAACACCCGCGACAGGGCCAGGGCACCCAGGAGACCCCCAGCGAGCCCCTCAAGAAGTAGCCGGAACTCCGTGGCCACCACCATGCCGGCCAGGGTCCCGGGGGGTGCCCCCAGAGCGGCGCGGATGCCCAGTTCCTTGCGACGGGAACGGAACAACTGGCTCAAGAGTCCATAAAGGCCCAGCGCGGCCAGCAGGGCTGCGACTCCGGCCAGAAGCGCCAAGGGGTAGGCTGCCCGCCGCTGGTCCAGGGTGACCCTTGCCACGGCCCGTTCGAACGGCACGGGTTCCCAGCTGGCCAGGTTGGGGTCCACGCCACCCAGGGCCGCACGTACCTGCTCCCGAACCGTGGCGACATTTGCGCGGGTGCGAAGGAGCAGGTCCAGTTCGGGCAGTTCCTCTCCGGGCGGGATCCGTTCAAAGATCTGCCCGCGAATGGGCTCATCGAGACCGAATTCCCGGGTGCCCTCCACCACGCCAACCACGGTCTGGTAACCCTCGATGGCTTCCAGGCGATGGCCGAGGGCGCCACCTTCAGGCCAAAGAGCCTCGGCCAGTGGACGGCTGATGACCACCGCCCCGGCCTCTCCGGGGCGAAGCCAGCGGCCCTCCCGCAGGCGCATGCCCAAGGCCTCGGCCACGTCCCCTTCCATTCGGTGATGCCAGACCTTGGTGCGCGTTTGGCCACCTTCGGCATGGGTGGTCCCATACCCGCCAGCATTGTAGATCGGCGTGGGCAAGCCCACGCAGGCGCCCTCCATGCCGGCAGTCTGCCGCAGTTTCACGGCCAGTTCCCGGGCCCACGGGCTGGCCATGCCCTCGCGGTCCTGAGGCAATGGCACCGCGCAGACATACAGGTTCCTCGTGTCAAACCCCGGCCCCCGGCGCAACTGCGCCCAGAGGGATTGGAGCAGGGCTCCGGAACCTGCCAACAGGATGAAACTGAGGCCCACTTCCAGGGCAATGACCGCCCGGCGCGACCCGGAACGTACGCTCGCCCGAGCGCCCAGATCCTGAAGGGCGGTTTGGGGTGGGGTTTTCGCCGAAAGCCAAGCGGGCAGAAGGCTGGCGGCCACCCCTGTGAAAAGGCCGAGACCCAAGGCCACAGGCACCACCCAGCCCGGGCGTCCCGGGGTTTCTGCAAGACCAAGCTGAACCGCCAGGAAAGTCCGCAGAGGAAGTTCCAAGGCAAGCCCCAGGATAGCGCCCGCCAACCCGAAGCCCACCCCTTCCGTGATCACCTGCCAAGCCAGTCGAGCAGGGGAAGCCCCCAGGACGCCCTGGATGGCCAAAACGCCACGGCGCTCCGTGAACCGCGCCAGCAGGAGGCTGGATGCGTTGGCACAGCACGCAACCAGGAGTAGGCCCACAGCCCCCGCGAGCAGGCCCAGGCGGGCGCTAAAGGGTTCCGCCAGTTCCCCGGAGAGTGAGGCCACCTCAAGCCCATTCCCAGGCGGCAGGGAGGCGGCGAGGGGTCGCAGAGCCTCCGTCGCCTGGGCAAGGGAAAGCCCCGGTTTCAACCGGGCCAGGACTTCATAGTCGGCGCCGGACCCAGGTGTGAGTTCAGAGGGCTGGAAGCCGATGGGCAGGTAGAGTTCCGGTGCCCCAAGCCGGGCGGTGGGCGCCCGGAACGCCGAGGGAAGCACACCCACCACGGCGCAACTGCGCCCGGCCACCACAAGGCTCTGCCCCACAATTGCGGGGTCCCCGCCGAACAAGGTGCGCCAGACTCCATCGGAGAGGATTACGGCTCCAGGGCCGTCCAGGCGGTCCTCCTCGGGGGAAAAGGCCACCCGTCCGAGAGCCGGCTTGACCCGCAGGAGAGGGAGCAACTGGCCGCTCACCCGCGCGCCCCGAAGGGGCACAGGCCCCTCCGAACCCTGCAGGACCACGTTGCCGATTCCCACAGTGCCTATGGCCTCAAAGGGACCCGGGAAGGCCGCGAGGAGGTTGTACTGGTACCCACTGAACTGGCCGCGCTTGAAGTCGGGGTGGGTCCGCCATACGGTGGCGAGTTCCTGGGGCCTGGCGTACGGCACGGGGTGCAGCAGAAGCCGGTCCAGCAATGCGAACAGGGAAGTCCCCGCTCCCAGGCCCAGGGCCAGGGCCAGGATGGCAAGCAGGCTCGGGGCGGGAGCCTGACGAAAGGAGCGCAGGGACGGTAGAGCCATGAAAGGAACCTCGAGATATGGAATCAAGAGCAAGCCCCGTACCAAGCCAAAAACAAAGCACTTACTAAATAATCCCGGAACCAGGGATCCCACGTGCGGGAAAGAGCGTTCCGGTTCTGGAACGGGACCACCTCAAGGGTGGCGGCGAAGAGACCGTACGGCCCCATCCTCTCCCCACCCTGTGACCTGGCCGCCTCGGCTTCAACCCGGGATGCCAAATTGGCAGGGCGAATTTGCGACCGCCCCCGGGCTCCCTGGACATCAAAGGCCTGCTATTGCTGGCCTCCGCGCCCTGAGTCTACTGCCGATGCTCGACTGTTTATCACCGGAATCCATAGGTCAGCTTCGGGAGTTCCGCTGCAAAGAATAGCCTTAAAGCCTGGATTGGTTTTGCGTAACGTTGCCAAGGTCTCCACCCCATCCATCCCGGGCATACCGAAGTCTGAGATTACGAGATCAAGCTCCGGCTTCAGATTCTCATGCATCTTGACCGCTTGAGGTGATTTCCGACCCGCAAGGCCGCTTGCCCACGGTATGTATGTATGCAGGAACCGAGCATAAGCCACCGGGCGCTCAAGGTCCCTTGAGTTCGACCATGTTCCCCTCGGGATCATGGATGTACATCGAAGGCCCTGGGCCATCCGCGCCGGACCGATCCACGACCTCACCGGGGACCACGCCATGGGCCTCAAGGTGGACGAGGATGACCTCGCTGTCGAAGGGGTCCACCCGAAGGCAGAGGTGGTCCATGTTGTGGCCTCCCACGACCCCGGAGGCGGGAACGAGATCCACCAGGGACCTCCCCGCCCGGAGCTGAAGCTGGCACCGAAATATCCACTCAAAGTGAAATATTACTTGTAATTTGCAATTATCAAGATCAACAGATGCACCCAAATGTGCCCCCAGGATTGTCATGCTGAGAGAGAATGGCCGGAGCATCCATGGCCCAAGGTAGGCTCGTGGAGGGGGCCAGACCCATGGCCCTATCGTACAACAGGTGCTTTCATTTGAGGGGATTCAAATCAATAGAAGCATTTAAATAAAGAGGTTTAGCGTTACTTCTATCAAACAGCTATCGATCACCAGGAAGGATAGGCCCTGTTTTGTGCGATAGAACTACTCCACCAGCCAATACCTCCGCCAACGGTAGTTGCGCTCATGGCGGATGGCCCCTTCAGCTTCCATCTGCTCCAATTTGCGCTTTACCTGGGAAAGAGGGATTTCTTTACCAATTCTGGTGTGGCTGGCACCAATCGCAGAACCAGGATAGCGGCGCAAATCTTCCAGTAGCAGTTCTCTGAGGCGATGAGGTTCTATTCGGGCAAGGGTGGTGGAGGCTTCGAACCGGAGTTGGCCCAGCACTTCGGGGGGGACATAGTAACGGGTGCCCTTGGTTCGTCCCTGAGCCTTCACCAGTCCGACCTCGAGAAGTCGGCCGAGCCACGGTTTCAGGGCGTCCACACCCGGAAGTTCAAGCTGGGTAGCGAGACCAAGGGCGGTCAGGCCGTCGCCAAGAGCCAGGATACCGAGACAAATCCTTTCGCGCTGGGTCAGTTTGAAGGAATCGTTGGCCTTGGCCATAAGCCCAATCACTTCCGGTTTAAGGATCCTCCGCTGGATGGTGACGTGGACACTGTCCGGCCCTTCCACCAGCAGGGGCAGCGCACGCCCGTGAGCAAGAAGCACTTCGAAAATCCTGTCGAAGCCGCTGCCTTCCCGCTCCATGAAGTTCAAATCGTGGAAGACGCGGGCCAAATGCTCGTTCCTGCGTACCGTCCGGTGAAGAATGTTGGATGGCGTCACCCCCAGGGGCAAGAGGCCGGGATTCACGACCTCTAGCCGGTCCGGATGGAAGTTCAGGAAGATATCCCCGCGCTGAGTGTAAGGCCGGTGTACCAGGGCATTCACGAGAAGTTCACGGATGACCTCTTCGTCGAACATCGAGACCAGGCTCCGTTGCAAGCCGTCCGGAAGTTCATAGGTCTCCCTGAATTCGGGCACGTCCAGCCAGATGCGGTCCACCAGTTCCATGGGAGAGAGATCGAAGTCATCCCACACCCATTTGTTGACCTTGGCCCCTCGTTCGTCGTACTTGATGGCCTGCACGACCGGAGCTGTGCCCAGGCGGGCACGGTCGTTCCGCTGCCCAAGGCAGAGCACGCCCAAGTTGGTCAGCGCGGGACCGGCGGCCAGTTGATAGTGATCCAGGAGTTCATCGGCAGTCTTATCCTTGACCGATTTCTTGACTCGGTCCGAAGCCTGGATCTGGCTCACGAACGCTACCAACTTGGCAGCATCAGCCCGTTCACGGGGAACCATTTGGGCTGCCATGGTCTCCCAGGGGAGGGAAGCTCGCTCATTGGCCAAACGGAGAATCTCTTCGCCGAGGACCGGCCGGCTTTCATCCCCAATGCGAATAAAGTAGCGACCATCTGAAGTGGAAGCCACGGAAGTGGCCCTGGGCAGAAGGACATCAATGAACATTCCGCCATTGGGCGCCATGACAAGTTCCGGGTGGGCCTCAACATTAACCGTCAATTCCCGTAACCGCTTGCGGACCCGATCAACCAGGACAGTTTCCACCCGTTGGGCAGCGGGCGGTTGGTCCTCCTGGTCCTCGATACCGATGGCCAAACGTCCTCCCTTGGCATTTGCCAGCGCAACACAATCCTTGGCGATCTCATTCCAGTCCGCGGTTCTCCCTGTGATGCAGCGGAGAGACTTCTTGTCGTAGTACTGAGATTCGGAGTTCATGAGGGACAATCCAAAGGGTTATGAAGGCGCTGCCATGGAATCCGGACACATTTCCAGGCGGATTCTGGAGCCAGTTTATTTGATTCCTCGCTGATCTGGGTGGGTAGCCGTCGGTTGGAACCGGGCAATTTTTATTCATCGTCCATGCGGAGATTTACCCGCTCGGCCCTGGAGGTGCCAATGGCGAACCGCAGGATCTGGGCGCAGACCCCTGCAAGCGTAAATGGTGGCCCCACAGGGATTCGAACCCTGGACCAAGCGGTTATGAGCCGCCAGCTCTGACCGCTGAGCTATAGGGCCGTTGCCAGTATAGCCCGGCGGGGGCCCGGCCACAAACCGCTCCGTAAGCGCTCAGCGCAGCCGGAAGGCAGTCAGCACTTCAGGCGGTAGCCCACGCCGGGCTCCGTGAGGAGGAGCCTTGGGCGGGCGGGATCGGGCTCGAGCTTCTTGCGCAGGTTGGCCATGTAGACCCGGAGGTAGGTGGGCTGGGCCGAGGCGATGCCGCCCCACACTTCGTGGAGGAGCTGGCGGTGGGTGAGGACCTTGCCGGCGTGCCGGACCAGGACGGCCAGGAGGGCGAACTCGTTGGGGGAGAGGTGCACGGGGGCGCCGTCGGCGAAAACCTCCCGGCTGGAGAAATCGATGCGCAGGGACCCGATCTCCACCACGGGATCGGTGACGGTGCCCGCCACTTCGGCCGAGTGCCGCAGGGCCACGCGGATGCGGGCCAAGAGCTCGCCCGAGGCGAAGGGCTTGGTGAGGTAGTCGTCGGCGCCCACGTCCAGGGCGCGGATCTTGTCCTCCTCCTTGCCCCGGGCGCTGACGACGATGATGGGGACGCGGGTCCAGCCCCGGAGCTCCTGGGCCAGGTCCAGACCGTCCAGGTCCGGCAGGCCCAGGTCGAGCAGGACCACGTCGGGGCTGAGCCGCGCCACCATGGCCTTGCCTTCCTGGCCGGTGGCGGCCTCCTCCACACGGTAGCCGAAGGACTGGAGGGTGGCGCGCAGATACCGCCGCAGGGGAGGTTCATCTTCGATGAGGAGGATGAGGGGGTGCTCCTGGGTCATGTCAGGGCCTCGGCAGGCACATCGGGGGGCGTGCCCTCGATGGGCAGGGTGATGATGACACGGGCTCCGCCGCCGGAGGCGGACTCCGCGCGAATGGTGCCGCCGTGGGCCTGGATGATGCCCCGGCAGATGGCCAGCCCCAGGCCGGCCCCCGGCGCGGAGGCGGAATGGCTGCCCCGGTACAGCTTCTCGAAGATCCGCTCCTCCTCGCCTGGAGTCAGCCCCAGCCCGCGATCGGTGATGGTGAGGATGGCGACCCCCCGTTCGGCCCTGCTCCCGATTTCCAGAGGGGACCCGCTGGGGCTGAACTTCACCGCGTTGTCCAGGAGGTTGATGAGCACCTGCTCCATGAGCACCGGGTCCAGGGGCACCCAGGTCTCCTGCAGCCGCAGGACGACCCGGCGGTCCCCCAGCTGGGTCTCCATGCGGTTGAGGGCGCTGCCCACGATCTCCTCCATGGGGACCCATTCCTTCTTGACCTGCACCTGCCCCGTTTCCAGACGGGTGAGGTTCAGGAGGTTGTTTACCAGCTTCTCCAGGCGCTGGGATTCCTGGTGGATGGACTGAATGAGCATCCGCTGGTCCTCGAGCGTGGCCTCGGGGCCCGGGTCCAGGAGGGTGCTGGAGGCGCCGGTGATCGTGCCCAGCGGGGTGCGCAGGTCGTGGGAGATGGTGCTGAGGAGGATGCTCCTGAGATTCTCCTGTTCGGCCCGGATGCGGGCCTCGGCCCGCTCCCCGGCGAGCCGCGCCCGCTCCAGGGCGAGGGAGAGCTGGGAGGCCATGGCCTCCAGGAGATCCCGGCGCATGCCGGCCAGGAAGCTCGGCGGCGGGAAGAGGGCCAGGACCCCCACCGGGTGCTCCAGGCTGCCCATGGGCAGGAACAGCGCCCGGGAACCCGGCAGGGTGGCCGTGCCCGCGCCGGAGGCCACCCGGTTCTCCATGGACCACTGGGCCACGCCGAATTCGTCGGCGTTGAGCACGGCGCCTTCCGCCGTCCGGGGCTTCAGGGTGCCCGAGGCGTCCGGGAGGAGCACCAGGACGGGCAGGCCCAGCTCCGTCCGCAGGTAGCCCTCCACCCGGGTCTGGAGGGCGGCGGCGTCGCCGCCTTCGCCCAGGATGTCCCCCAGGCGGTAGAGGGAGGCCGTATGGCGCTCGCGTTCATCCGCCTCACGGACCTGGGCGCGGTTGCGCTGGGCGAGGTTGTTCACCACCCAGCCCACCCCCAGCATCATGCCGAAGGTGCCCACGTAGCGCACATCGTCCACCGAAAAGCTGTAGCGGGGGGTGATGAAGAAGAAGTCCAGGCAGGCCACGCTCAAGACGGCCGTGACCAGCGTCGGGCCCCGCTCGAACCTCGTGGCGACGACCGTGATGCAGCACATGAACAGCACCACGTAGTCCGCCAGCTGCAGCCAGTCCTCGACCAGGTAGCCGCAGCAGGTGATGAGGACCACCCCCAGGATCGGAGTGGTGGCCAGCAACCGCGACTTCGTGGCCGCCTTCACTTCAGCCCTGTGTGACGAATTGGCTGGCGAGCCAGCAAAGCAAGGGCAGCCATGAGATTAAGATGAGGAGCCACCAGGCCTTCTCCTTCCGGCGCACCTTGAGGTAGTGCTTGACCCGCACGGTCGTCTGGGTCCCCGCAAGACCGATGAGGATGGCCAGTGGGAAGAACCAGACTAGAGTCATGACTTCGCCTTGTCCAGGCTGAGGTTGAGTTCAAGGACATTCACATGGGGTTCCCCGAAGAGGCCGATGACCCGGCCCTTCGTGGCCCGGGCCACCAGGGCCCGCACCTCGCTCTCGGGCAGGCCCCGGACGCGGGCCACCCGCTTGACCTGGTAGTCCGCGGCGGCGGGGGTGATGTGGGGGTCCAGGCCGCTGGCCGAGGAGGTCACCAGGTCCACCGGCACCGGGGCGGAGTTGCCGGGATCGGCGTCGCGCAGGGCCTTGATGCGCGCCTCGGCATTGCTCTTGAGGGCGGGGTTGGTGGGGGCGAGGTTCGAGCCGCTGGAATTGGCGGCGTCCGTGGGGTAGTCCGTGGCCGAGAGCCGGCCCCAGAAATACCTGGGCTCCTCGGTGTGCTGGCCGATGAGGGAGCTGCCCAGGACCTTGCCGTCCCGAAGGATGAGGCTGCCCGTGGCCTTGGCGGGAAAGAGAACCTTGGCCGCGCCGGTGATGGCCAGGGGATAGGCGACCCCGGTGATCAGGGCCAGGCAGCCGACAATGACGAGGGAGGGGCGGATCAGGGACATGGCTTGCACCTCAGACCAGATGGGTGGCGACGAGGAAGAGATCGATGAGCTTGATGCCCACGAAGGGCACCACGATGCCGCCCGCGCCGTACACCAGGAGGTTGCGCCGGAGGATCGCCGCCGCGCCCAGGGGGCGGTACTTCACCCCGCGCAGGGCCAGGGGGATCAGGAACACGATCACCAGGGCGTTGAAGATCACCGCGGAAAGAATGGCGCTGTTGGGGCTGTGCAGCCCCATGACATTGAGGATCTTCAGCTGGGGGTAGGTCACCGCGAAGGCCGCCGGAATGATCGCGAAGTACTTGGCGATGTCGTTGGCGATGCTGAAGGTGGTGAGGGAGCCCCGGGTCATGAGCATCTGCTTGCCGATGCGCACGATTTCAATGAGTTTGGTGGGGTTGGAATCCAGGTCGACCATGTTCCCGGCTTCCTTGGCGGCCTGGGTGCCGGTGTTCATGGCCACGGCCACATCGGCCTGGGCCAGGGCGGGGGCGTCGTTGGTGCCGTCCCCGGTCATGGCCACCAGCCTGCCGCCGGCCTGGTAGTCCCGGATGAGCTTGAGCTTGTTCTCGGGGGTGGCCTGGGCCAGGAAGTCGTCCACGCCGGCCTCCGCGGCGATGGCGGCGGCGGTCAGGGGGTTGTCCCCGGTGATCATGACGGTCTTGATGCCCATCTCGCGCAGCTCCGAGAAGCGCTCCTTGATGCCGCCCTTGACGATGTCCTTGAGGTTGATGACGCCCAGGGCCCTGACGGTGGCTCCCGTGCCTTCGGCCACCACGAGGGGCGTGCCGCCGTTGCGGGCGATGCGGTCCACCTCCACCTTGAGGGAGGCCGGGAACTCGGTGCCGTGCTCCTTGACCCAGGCTTCGATGGCGCTCACCGCGCCCTTGCGGATCTCCCGGCCTTCCAGGGTGACCCCGCTCATGCGGGTCTGGGCGGTGAAGGGGATGAACCTGGCGCCCAGGGCGTGGATGTCGCGCTCGCGCAGGCCGTACTGCTCCTTGGCCAGCACCACGATGCTGCGCCCCTCGGGGGTCTCGTCGGCCAGGCTCGAGAGCTGGGCCGCGTCGGCCAGGAGGGTCACGTCCACCCCTTCGGCAGGCACGAACTCCACCGCCTGGCGGTTGCCCAGGGTGATGGTCCCGGTCTTGTCCAGGAGCAGCACGTCCACGTCGCCCGCGGCCTCCACCGCGCGCCCGGAGGTGGCGATGACGTTGGCCTGGACCATGCGGTCCATGCCCGCGATGCCGATGGCGCTCAGGAGGCCGCCGATGGTGGTGGGGATCAGGCAGACCAGGAGGGCCACGAGCACCGTGATGGTCACCGGCTCGGCCAGGGAGGCGGGGTTGGTGGCCTTGGCCGCGGCCACGGCGAAGATGGAATAGGGCATCAGGGTCGCGGTGGCCAGGAGGAAGATGATGGTCAGGGCCGCCAGGAGGATGTCCAGGGCGATCTCGTTGGGGGTCTTCTTGCGCTTGGCGCCCTCCACCATGGCGATCATGCGATCCAGGAAGGTCTCGCCGGGGTTGGAGGCGATGCGCACCACCAGCCAGTCCGAGAGCACCGTGGTGCCGCCCGTGACCGCGGAGCGGTCGCCACCCGACTCGCGGATGACGGGGGCGGATTCGCCCGTGATGGCCGATTCGTTCACGGAGGCCACGCCCTCCACCACCTCGCCGTCGCTGGGGACCGTGTCACCCGCCTCCACCAGGACGGTCATGCCGATGCGCAGGGACGAAGCGCCGACGTTCTCGTAGGCCGAACCGTACTTGGGCTCCTTGAGGACCTTGGCGGTGACGTCGCGCTTGGCCTTGCGCAGGCTGTCGGCCTGGGCCTTGCCCCGGCCCTCGGCCATGGCCTCGGCGAAGTTGGCGAAGAGCAGGGTGAACCACAGCCACAGGGAGATGGCCAGCACGAACCCGCTGCTGGTGGACCGGGCCTCGGGATGGCCGAGGACCGCCTGCACCCACAGGACCAGCGTGAGGGCGCTGCCGACCCAGACGGTGAACATGACCGGGTTCTTGAGCTGATGGACGGGATTGAGCTTCAGGAAGGAGGCCACGACCGCCCGCTTGACGATGGACGGTTCGAACAGGGGCCTGGGCTGGAGCTCACCGAAGGAGGTGGACGTTCGCATGGTGGGTTTCTCCAGTTCCTAGAGCAGGGACAGGTGCTCGGCGATGGGGCCGAGGGCCAGGGCCGGTATGAAGGTGAGCGCGCCCACGATGATCACCACGGCCACCAGGAGGGCCACGAAGAGCGGAGTGTGCGTGGGCAGCGTGCCCGCGCCCGGCGGCGTGCGCTTCTTGCGCGCCAGGGACCCGGCGATGGCCAGCACGGGCAGGATGGTGCCATAGCGGCCCAGCAGCATGGCGATGCCGGTGGCGAGGTTGTAGAAGTTCGTGTTGGCGTTGATGCCCGCGAAGGCGCTGCCGTTGTTGTTGGAGGCGCTGCTGAAGGCGTAGAGGGCCTGGCTGAAGCCGTGGGCGCCGGGGTTGGACATGCTGGCCACCGCCGCGGGCAGGGTCACGGCCAGGGCCGTGCACACCAGCACCGAGCCCGCCGGGATGAGGATCACCAGGGAGGCCATCTTGGTCTCATAGGCCTCGATCTTCTTGCCCATGTACTCCGGGGTCCGGCCCACCATCAGCCCGGCGATGAACACGGCGATGATGGCGAAGATGAGCATGGTGTAGAGTCCCGAGCCCACGCCGCCGAAGACCACTTCGCCCAGTTCCATCAGGAGCAGGGGCACCAGGCCGCCCAGGGCCGTGAAGGAGTCGTGCTGGCCGTTGATGGCCCCCGTGGAGGTGCCGGTGGTGGCCGTGGCGAAGACCGTGGTGCCGGTGATGCCGAAGCGGACCTCCTTGCCTTCCATGTTGCCCCCGGCCTGCTCGACGCCGGGGGTCGAGACCACGGCCTGCGTCACGGGCAGGGCCTTGAAGGCGGGGTTGCCCCGCTGCTCCGACCAGTGGATGACGCCCAGCGCCAGCACGAAGATCACGGTCATGGCCGAAAGGATGGCGTAGCCCTGGCGGCGGTCGCGCACCATGCGCCCGAAGGCGAAGCAGAGCCCGGCGGGAATCAGGAGGATGCAGAGCACCTGGGCCAGGCTGGTCAGGGCCGTGGGGTTCTCGAAGGGATGGGCCGAGTTGACGTTGAAGAAGCCGCCGCCGTTGGTGCCCAGGATCTTGATGGCCTCCTGGGAGGCCACGGGACCCAGCGCGATGACCTGGTCGAGGACGGGCTTGCCGTCGGCGCCGAGGACGGGGCTGAGCCACTGGGCGTGGACGGTGCCGGCCAGGGTCTGCACGACGCCCTGGCTCATGAGGAACAGGGCGAACAGGATCGACAGGGGCAGGAGGATGTAGAGGGTGATCCGGGTCAGGTCGACCCAGAAGTTGCCCAGGAAGGTCGCCTTGCGGCGGCGGATGCCCCGGGCCAGGGCGGCCATGACGGCGATGCCCTTGGCGGCGGAAAGGAAGTTCTGCACCGTGAGCCCCAGCATCTGGGTGAGGTGGCTCATGGTCGTTTCGCCGGCATAGGACTGCCAGTTGGTGTTCGTGATGAAGCTGACGGCCGTGTTCAGGGCCACGCCCCAGGGCACGCCCGGCTGGTGAGTCGGGTTCAAGGGCAGCTTGTGCTGGACCAGCTGGAGCCCGAAGAGGAACAGCAGACCCAGCACACTGAAGGCCAGCAGGGCCCAGCTGTACTGCTTCCAATCCATGCGGTCTTCGGGGGAGATGCCGGCCAGGCGGTACATCCCCCGTTCCACGGGGCGGAGGACCGGATCCAGGAACGTGTGCTCCAGGTCCAGCACGCGCCCCATGTACTCGCCCAGGGGCTTGGCGAGCACGAACAGGAGCCCCAGCAGGATGGCGAACTGGATGAAACTGTTGGCCGTCATTGGAACCTCTCCGGCATCAGCAGGGCGATGCAAAGGTAGACGAGCAGACCCAAGGTCAGCACCGCCGCCAGGATTTGGATGGCTGTCATTGGCTTCTCCGAGACAGGGTGTTCGTAGGCATGCTTGAGCGTAGGAGACGCAGCATCAACAAGGTGTAAACGTCATATACGCAAGCATTAAGATTTCGTTAAGGAAGCCGGCGAGAATGAGATTCAGTAACTTTAAAGAAATATCCTTCCACGGTAACACGGAGTGCCGACGGGGAAGGGAAGCCGGACGCTGGGGTCGAGGCCGGGGCCGTCGTCACCGGACCCCGGTGATGGCAGCCAGGGTGCGCGGCCCGGTGGCCACCACCAGGGCCGTGGCCGTGCCCGACACCACCCGGGTGCCGCGGAAACAGAGATCGGGGATGTCCGTGGGGACCACCCCGCCGGGATCCCCGGACCATGCCTGGTCCTTGGCCACCGGGCTGGGATCCCCGGTCAGCGCGCCCTCGTCCACCTGCAGCTCGCGGACCCGGAGCAGCCTGAGATCGGCGGGCACCGTCTCGCCTTCGGAAAGGAGGATCACATCACCCGGGGCGAGGAATTCCGGCGCAAGCCAGCCGGGACCCGCCCCCTCGGGACCCCGGCCCCGGAGGACGAACACCTTGCCCGCCTCGGGGGCGCCCCTCCAGGGCCAACGGGACCCCCGGGACCGCTCCGGGCCCGCGGTGTTGAGCCCCAGGCGCTCCAGGTGAGCCTCCGCGTGCCACGGAGTCAGCCCGCCCCAACCGGAGCCCAGGAGCCTCAGGGCCTCGTCGGGGCTGCGCCGGGCGAGTTCGGGCACCCAGTCGGGCCAGGGGGTCGACAGGATGAAGCAGGAGCAGGGCCCCTCCCCGGTCGTGGCCCCACGCGCTTCGTTCCTCAGGATTTCATCAATGATTTCCTCTTCCAGATGCTTGTTCATGGCATTCCTCCAGGGCTTTGAACCCGCTGCGCCAGCTTGTTCAAAGATATTTAAAATAAATGTTTATAAGATCATCGTGCAGGCATGCCCGGACTCTGGCCGGGACCGTTTTCACCTGCGGACTTGATTATTCACCCCTATTTTACACTTGCCAAACGGGGTTCGGCATGTCGATGGGGGGTTCGCCGTCCACTTTCCCGAGGCGCATGCGGGTCTGGATGGCGAGCCCGGATCGGTGCTTTTTCCATCCCCTGGACCCTCCTGCGAGGCTCTCCCCGAACCAGGGAGGCCGCAAGGGAGGCTCCGCGGCGGATCGACCATCTTGGTTCATATGGGCCACACTAACCTCCTTTCCCGATCACTACCTCAATATCCATTGGCTTGTTCAAGAGTCAACCTTGAAAAGCGCAAAAGAAACCAGTTGAAAACCAATGTTATGTAGATATGGATACCATTCAATTCCACCGGATCAGGGAGCCGGACGGCTGGCGGGGCCCCCCACACCCGCCCTTCCCCTTCAGGCCGCGTCAGCCTAGACTTGCATAGGCAGAGACTTATTGCTGCCGGTTGCCAGCCCACCTCCCGGAGTCCCATGTTCAAGGTCACCCTCAAAGGCAAGCAAACGGTCGAAATCCCTCTCGAACGCGAACTTTCCATCCTCGCGGTGGCGGCCAAGGGGGAGCAGGCGCTCAACCACACCTGCGGTGGCCATGCCCGTTGCGGGACCTGCCTGGTCACCGTCGAGGAAGGGGCGGAGAACCTCTCCCCCATCGGCGCCACCGAGGCCCGGGTCCTGAAGGTCCTGAAGGCCGCCGCCGGCCAGCGCCTGGGGTGCCAGGCCTGGGCGAACGGCGACGTGACCTGCAAGCTCGGGTAAGGTCTTTTCAGCTAATCCAGCAGGAAGCCGACGCCCTGCCAGACCCGGACCTTGGTCGTCCCGTCCGCTCCTCTGGCCGGATCGAAGACGATGCGCTTGGCGGCCTCCAGGCAGGCCTCGTGGGCCTTGGTCACCCACTCGCCCTGCCCGGGCAGGCCCTGGAGGAGGCGCGTGTCCAGCACCTCGCCATTCTCGCTCACCAGGACGTTGACCACCACCACGCCGCTCACCTTCTTGGTCTTGGGCGTGACCTTGTTGAGGTTCATGGCCTTGGCCGGCGTGATCTCGGGGGTGATGGGGACCACCTCCATCTCGGCCGCGGTGGTCTTGCGTTCCTGGGCCTTGGCCAGCTCTTCTTTCAGGGCGTTGATGGTGGCCTGGCGGGCGGCGGACTCGTCCTTGGTCTTCTGGAGTTCCTTCAGGATGGCGTCCGCGCCGCCCTGGTTCTCGGCCATGGAGCCCTTGATCTGGTCCAGCTGCTTGTGCACGGCCTGGGCATCCTGGCGCGCCAGGTCCCGGCTCTTCTGGGCGGCGGCGAGGTCCTGCTGCAGGCTCTCCGTGGCCGCCAGCCGCTCCTTGAGTTCATCCCGCTCCTGGGTGACCTTCTTGAGCAGCGCTTGCAGCGAGGCATTGGAAGTCTTGACTTTGGCCGGCGCAGCCACGAGCACGGCCGGGGCGGACAGGGCCGCGGTCAAGGCCAGGATGACCGGAATCCAAACTTTAGGTATGCGCACAGTTCCTCCGGGCCGGGGGCCGCTAGCGCCGGTATCCAGGCTGGGCGCCCCCCGATGGTTTCTGGACTTTGAGGATCCCACGCTTGAGCAGCTTCGAAAAGATGGACAGGCACTCGTCCTGGGGAAACGGCGAGATGGAGATGATGTCCTTGATGCTCCACACCGCGTTCACCCGGGTGGCCAGGAAGGCCTCGTTGGGCCCCAGCTGGGCCTGCATCAGCTCCTCGATGGTCATGGCCAGTTCGGGCACCAGCGACTCGTCGATGGTGTTCTCCTCCATCATGTGCTCGACCACCTGCAGCATGCGGGTGGCCTCCTGGAGCCGGGGCTGCTCGGCCAGGAGGTTGCGGAGTTCGCTCTGGGCCTCCTGGAGCTTCTGGCGCTCAACCAGCTGGCGGGCGCGCTGGAGCTGGAGGCTGGACTGGTCGCCCAGCTTGCCCCCCGGATGGAGGATGCGGACCATGCCCTTCTCGTGGAGATCGAAGAGCAGCTTGTGGGCCTTGAATTCGGGCACCCGCATCTCGATCACCAGCTGATCGATGGTCTTGTGGCCATCCAGCCGGGTGAGGATGTCGGCGTCCTCGGGGGCCAGCGGCAGCATCTCGGCGATGGCCTCGGACACGCCCACCAGGATGGCGTCGCCGCCCTTGATGGCCTTGCGGATGCGCTTCCATTCGTCGGTCCTGCGGGCGCCTTCCAGGACGATCCCGGTCACCTCCAGGCCCAGGAGCATCGCCTTCTGGAGGGGGGGCTGGCCATCGTGGAATTCGAAGGTGCCGTTGTCCCACAGGAACGTGTCGAAGATGGATTCCTCGACCTTGAGCTGGACGATGCGCCGGATCTCGGCCTCGGTGACCAGGTGCTTGTTCACGAGGATCCGGCCCAGGAGCTGGTTCTCGTCCTCCTGGGCGGCCAGGGCCTGCCGGAGCTGGTCCTCGGTGATGCGGTTGAAGGCGAGGAGATACTGGCCCAGGTATTCCCGGGGATCCGAGGACCAGACGCTGGTGATGCGCCCGTCGGCAAAGGCCACCCGCTTGGTGTGCAGGAAGCCCTTGAGCTCGAGGATGCCGGTCTTCTTGCCCACTGCGAGCCATTGGAGGATGTCCTCCAGGCCCATGGTGGAAAGATCGCCTCTGATGCCCATCCTTAGACTCCGGATCTCTATTGTTATCTGTATTCGGGCAGCAAGGCTACAAGGTAGCGATGACGTCTTTCAGGGCGCGGTTGAGGAGGACCGGGTGATGCCGGACCATTTCGGCCTCGGGGTCCAGCAGGGCATAGGCGAAAACGGGCACGCCGCAGAGCTCCGGGGACTCGGGCACCAGGGGTGCCCCGCCCTCGTGCTCGTAGCGCCGGCGCAGGTTCGCGGGCAGCGGGGCGGTGTTGGCGATGACGGCGGTGAGCCCCAGGTGGCCGAAGGCCTGGATGGCGGCGAGGTGGGCCTCCAGGTCCATGCCCGAGCTCTCCCCGGGCTCGGTCATCAGGTTGGCGATGTAGACGACGGGCAGGCCGGTGCGGGCCACGGCCGCCCTCAGCTCGGTGGTGAGCAGCGAGGCGATGGTCGACGTGTAGAGACTGCCCGGGGCCAGGAGGATCAGGTCGGCCTGGAGCACCGCCAGGATGGCCTCGGGCAGCGGCTCGGCATCCGCGGGCTCGGCCCAGAAGCGCGCCAGGGGCGGGGTCGCCGAATTGACGTTGGTCTCCCCCGTGTAGTGACGGCCGAACATGTCCTCCGCCCGTAGCACCACCGGCACCACGGTCGAGGGATAGAGCCGGCCCACGGTCACCAGCACGTTGGAAAGCTGGCGGATGGCCCGCACCCAGTCACCGGTGAGGTCGGCCAGGGCATGGAGCATCAGGTTGCCCAGGGAATGCCCGGCCAGGGCGCCATCCCCCTGGAACCGGTAGTTCAGGAGGTCGGACAGGACGGATTCCTCGCGGGTGAGGGCCGAAAGGCAGTTGCGCAGGTCCCCCGGGGGGATGCCCCCCAGTTCGTCCCGCAGGCGTCCGCTGGAGCCCCCGTCGTCCGAGACCGTGACGATCCCCGTGAGCCTCCAGGGATCACGGGTCCGCCCCGCCTCGGCCTTCAGGGCCCGCAGCAGGGCCGCCAGCCCCGTGCCGCCCCCGAGGGCGACGACCTTCAGGGGCATATCGGCGTGGAGTCCCCTCCCGCCGTCCATGGCCAACTAGCCTCGGTTGAAGGCGGCGAAGGGCGCCGAGTGGCGGATCCCGTCGAAATCGGCCTCCAGCCGGAACTGGTAGATGAGGCCGGGCTCGAGGGCCGTGGCCTTGGCCAGGGCCTCGGCCGAGGCCGGGGCCTGGTCCAGCTGGGCCAGGGCCACCGCCATCAGGTAGTGCAGGCCGCAATGGTCGGGATGGGCCTTGACGCCCTCCTCGGCCAGGGCCAGGGCGGCAGTGGGGGCGTGGCGGTTCAGCTCGATCTGCACGGCGAGTTCAGCCAGCTGGGGCGTGGAGGCGGACTGGCTGTCAAGGCGGGAGCGGACGGCCTTGAGGTAACCCTGGGCGGTGCGACCCAGGCGGAACGCCTCCTGTCTGCCGGCTTCCTCTTGGAGGGACTCGAAGGCTGCGGCGGCCTCCAGGAGGTTGCCCCCGTTGAACTGCTCCAGCGCCTGGGCGAGCATGGGCTCGAGGCTCAGTTCCTTCCCCTCGCCTTTGCCTTCGGATGTTTTCAGCTTGGTTGGCATGCTTGCTACCTCAGAATGTTCGACGAAACTAGACTATACCCTAAACCTTGAATATAGCCGATTCGCGGTTCAGCATGCGGGTCGATAGCCAAGTCATCAGGCTGGCCAGGGCGATGGTCATGACCAGGGCCACGCCGTACTCCCAGTAGTTGGCCTGCTGGCCGAAGAGCTTGCGGATGGCCAGGCTCACATTGAGCACGGGGACATAAGGCAGGAAGGCCATCTTCTCGATGCCCGGGGCCATGGAGAAGACCCCGAGGAAGACCAGCACGAACACCCCGGGGGTCAGCGCGGTGCCCGCCTCGACGGTGTTCCGGGCCTGGATGCCGCCCAGGATGATGAAGTTCGCAAAGAAGAGACCCAGGGGCACGATGAGGAGGAAGGTCAGGCCCAGGGTCGCCGGGGAAGCCAGGGCGGCCAGGCCCGGCAGAACCGCGCCGTGGGAACCGGCCTGGGCGGCGGCGCGGGAGCCTTCGGCGGCCACCAGGCGGCTCATGGAGAAGGCCATGCTCAGCAGGTTGATCATGGCGACGATGATGCCGATGGAGAAGACGTAGAGCATCTTGCCGATGATGATCTGGCTGCGGGGGATGCTGGTGGACAGAAGGCTCAGGAGGGTGCCCCGCTCCTTCTCGCCCGCGGTGGCGTAGATGCCGTGCTGCATGGCGCCGCCGTACATCATCAGCATGAGGATGTACGGGAGGAAGGAGCCCATGGCCTTGCCCATGGTGCGGCCCATGCCCCCGGCGTCCTCGGCCACCACCTTGGAGGGCACCGCCAGCTGCGGGGAGGCGCCCATGGCCTTCAGCCGCTCCTGGACCCAGGTCTGGTCCTGGGCGGCCATGGCCTTCCTGAAGCGGTCCAGGGCCAGGCGGGAGCCGTCGTCGCTGCGGTCGTAGGTGGCCTTCACCTCCCAGGTCTCGTGCCGGGCCAGCTTGCCTGCGGCCTGCGGGTCGGCCTCCACGGCCAGTTCCAGCTTCTGGTCCCGGATCGCCTGCCGGAGGTCCCCCTCGGGGCGTTCGACCACCTGGAAGAGCCTGCCGTCCGCCCTGAGCACGGCCGCCACGTCCGGCGCCGCCCCCAGGACCGCGACCCGGCTGGGCTTGCCCTCGCGCTTGGCCTCGTCGTCCTTGCCCAGCTTGCCCATCATCCCGAAGAGCAGCGGGTAGAGGATCAGGGGCATGAGGAAGGTGAAGAACATGAGCTTGCGGTCCTTGCTCAGCTCGAGGAACTCCTTCTTGACGATGAGCAGGGCGCCTCTCATGCCACACCCCTCTCCTTCTCGGCCACCAGGCCGAAGAACACCTCGTCCAGGGTCGCCACCCCCCAGCGGTCCAGGATCTCCCGGGGCGGTGCGTCACCGTGGAGGTTCCCTTCGAAGATGATCCCCACCCGGTCGCAGATGGCTTCCACCATGGGCATGACGTGGGTGGAGACGATCACCGACCGCCCCTCGTCCTTCATGATGCGCAGCAGGTCCAGCACGGTCTTGGCGGTGAGCACGTCCAGGCCCGTGGTGGGTTCGTCGAAGATCACCACCTTGGGGTCGTGGAGCAGGGCCCGGGCGATGGAGACCTTCTGCTTCTGCCCCCCCGAGAAGCCCTCCATGCGGATATCGGCGAACTCCGCCATGTGGAGCCGATCCAGGAGATGGATGGCCCGGCGTTCGGCCACCGCGGGGTCGACCCCCTGGAACTCGCCGAACAGGCGCAGCAGTTCGCGCGGCGTGAACCGGTTGTAGACGCTGAGGTCGGTGGCCAGGTAGCCGATGGCGGCCCGGGCCCGCTCCGGCTCCAGGCGCGTGTCGATGCCGCACACCTCGATGCGCCCGGAATCGGGCATCATGAGCCCCGCGATCATCCTCAGGGTCGTGGATTTCCCGGCGCCATTGGGTCCCAGCAGGCCGTAGATCTCACCCGGACGGACGGTAAGGGAAATGCCCTTGACGGCCTCGATCCTGAGCTTCCCGCGGGTCTTGCGATCCTTGACGGTAAAAGATTTAAATAAATCCGTAAGCTGGATCATTTCGTCTCCTGGTGTTTTTCTTTTCTCAGCGAACCTCAGCGAGCCTCCGCATTTAGTTTTTTTCTTAAGCAGTAGGCACGATTGTAACTTGCGCGCCGACTGCCCAAGAAAAAAACTAAACGCGGAGGCGCGGAGGCTCGCTGAGGTTCGCTGAGGTTCGCTGAGAAAGAAAAAGATTTTCTTGGCTTCCCGTCAGGGCAGTGAGACGCCCTGGACGTAGATGAGGCCCTTGGCCCCCACCGTCCCGAGGATGATCATCAGGGCGCCGGCGCATAGGCAGTAGAAAGCGAAGGGATTCAGTCTGGGCTTGCGCGTGAAGCGGTCGAGAAGACCGATCGCGAAGTAGCCGCTGACGGCGGCCACGGCCACGCCCACGACGCAGGCCAGGGCCGGGCTGAGGGTGCCGGGGGGGAAGGCCAGGTCGGCGGGAAGGGGCTGGTGGCGCAGGAGGGGCTTGACGAGGTGGAAGCCTTCCAGGACGGCGGCCCCCAGGATGGTGGGCATGCCCAGCAGGAAGGAGAAGCGCGTGGAACTGGGCAGCTTCAGGCCGCGGAAGACGCCCATGGCGATGGTCGAGCCGCTGCGGGAGAGGCCGAAGCCGCCGCCCAGGCCCTGGATGGAGCCGATGGCCAGGGCGTCCCAGGGGCCCAGGTCCTCCAGCCCCCTGGCTTCGGTGTCGGTCCGGCTGCGCTCGTTGGCGAAGTAGAGCAGGGCGGCGGTGAGGAGCAGGCACAGGCCGTAGATCCACAGGTGGTCCTTGGCCGCCTCCTTCAGGTGGCGGGTGAGGAAGCCGAAGACCACCGTCGGGACCATGGCCAGGAGGATCCAGCCGGCCAGGCGTCGCCCCTGCTCGTCGCGACCCGCGAGGCCCCGGAGCATCTGCATGATCTCGGACCGGAAGTAGACGATGAGCGCCAGCAGGGTCCCCACGTGGAGCAGCACGTCGAAGGCCAGGGGCATGCTCCGGTGCAGGAGCAGGTTCTCCGCCAGGGTCAGGTGGGCGGTGCTGGATACGGGGAGGAATTCCGTCAGGCCCTGGATGAGGCCCAGCAGGATGGCGATTAGTAGGGTCATGGTGTCTCCGTGGAACACCAGGGTAGCAAAGGTTTGGATACAATCGTCCCCATGCGACCCCTCGATTTCCGCTCCGACACCGTCACCAGGCCCTCCCGGGAGATGCGGGAGGCCATGGCGGGCGCCGACGTGGGCGACGACGTGCTGGACCGCGATCCCACCATGGACCGCCTGGAACGGCGCGTGGCCGAGCTCCTGGGCCTGGAGGCGGGACTTTGGACCCCCACCGGGTGCATGGCCAACGCCATCGCCCTCATGCTCCACCTCCAGCGCGGGGACCGCTTCCTGGCCCCGGCCCAGGCCCACGTCCTGGGCAGCGAACTGGGCGTGGCCGCGTGGCTCGCCCAGGGCATGCCCGAAGCCCTGCCCTGGGAGGGCGGGCCCGGCAAGGTCACCCCCATGCAGGTGTGGCGGGCCTCGGGCGGGCCCGGACCCTACTATGGCCTGCGCACCACCCTGCTCTGCCTGGAGAACACCCACAATTTCGCGGGGGGCACCTGCACGACCCCCGCCGAGCACCAGGCCCTGGTGGAGCAGGCCCGGGGCCGCAACCTCAAGGTCCACCTGGACGGCGCCCGCCTCTGGCACGCCGCCGCCGCCCTGGGGGCCTCCCTGGCCGAGCTCGCCCAGGGTGCCGACACCGTGAGCGTCTGCCTCAGCAAGGGCCTGGGCGCCCCCATGGGCTCCGTGCTTTGCGGCGGCCGCGAGACGGTCGAAAGGGCCCGGCGCCTCCGGAAGATGCTGGGCGGCGGGGTGCGCCAGGGCGGCGTGCTGGCCGCGGCGGGCCTGATGGCCCTGGACTACCTGCCCCGGCTGGGGGAGGACCACGGCAAGGCCCGGCGCCTGGCCGAGGCCTTGCGGGCCATGGGCTTCCAGGTGGCCCTCCCCGAGACCAACATCCTCCTGGTGCCCGTGCCCGACGCGCCCTCGGCCCTGGCCATCCTGGAGGAGGCCAGGGTCCGGGTGCTGCCCGTGGGCGGCAGCCTGCGCTTCATCACCCACCGCGACCTGCTCGAGGCCGACATCGAGGAGGCCATCACGCGCATCCGGGCCGTGGCCGATCGCCTGGTCACCACCTGGGAAGGCGACAGGCCGATGGTGTAGCGATGGTGGCAAGCGGAAGGATCCTCTGCAAGGCGACCGATGGCGGGGTCGACAGGGACCGGGCCACGTTCGAGACCTGGGGCGGCCCCCTGACCCTGGAATGCTACCTGGCGGCGGTGGGCCGTTTGAGGCGCCACCCCTGGTCCCAGGCCGTCTCGGACGTGTGGCTCCTGCGCTCCGGGGAGGGCGAGGTGCTCTCGAGCTTCGAGGTGTACCGCATGCCCAGCCGGCTCCGCGAGGACGCCTGCGGTCAGGGCCTGGACGGCTCGGCCTACGCCATCGGGAACATGTTCACCGAGGCCCACCTGCGCGGCAAGGGCTATGCAACGGAGATCCTCCTGCGCTTCAAGGAGCACATCCCCACGGTGGACCCCCGAGCCCAGGCCCTGGTCCTCTATTCCGACGTGCCCACGAAAATCTATGAGAAGTCGGGCTTCGTGGCCCGGCCCGCCCTCAGCCTGCTGTTCGACGCCCTGCCCGGGGATCCAGCAGAGGGGGTGGAACTGCTGAAGGAGGACTGCGTCGCCCCGGCCCTGGCGGGCCTCCCCTGCCCTGCCGGCGGTTTCACGGTCCTGCCCGAGCCCGGCCAGCTCGACTGGCACCTGGAGCGGGACTGGATCTTCTCGGAGCTGCTCGGGAGGCCCCGGCCGGCGGCCTGCGGGGCCCGCCTCGGGGACGGCCTCGGCCAGGACGGTCTCATTCTCTGGTGCGCCAATTTCGTCAAGGAGCAACTGGAGATCCTCCTGCTGCATGCCCCCGGCTCCGCCCAGGCGGAGGCCCTGCTGCGCTGCGCCCGGCGCGAGGCCAAGGCCTCCGGCTTCGCGGGCGTCGCCCTGTGGCAGACCCCGGCGGACCCCCCGATGGACGAAGGCGTGGTCCTGGACCGGCTTGGGGTCCTTGATTCCGTGCCCATGATCCTGCCGCTGGCCGCGGGGGTGGACCCGGAGGCGTGGAACTGGATCCCCAAGGCCATCTGGGTCTGATCAGTCAGGCTCAAGGTCCAGCTGCCGCCTCAACTCGTCGTAGCTGAAGGGCTTGGCCAGCAGCGAAACCCCGTTGTGGGCCGCCACCAGGTCCAGGGCCGCCTGGTCCACGCGGCCCGTGGCCAGGAGGACGGGCAGGTCCGGGCGCAGGGCGCGCACGCGCGGCAGGGTTCCGGCCCCGCCCATGCCCGGCATGTTCAGGTCCAGGATCACGGCGTCCGGGACCAGGCCACCCTCCAGCGCCTCCAGGGCCTCCTCGCCGCTCATGGCGGTGGTGACGGCATGGCCCAGGGTCTCCACCAGGTCCCGGGTGGCCTTCAGCACCAGGAGATCGTCGTCCACCAGCAGGACGTGGAGGCTCCTGCCGGGGCGCGCCGGGCGGGCCTCGGGGGCCTCCCGGGGGCCGGCGTCCGCGGCCTCGCAGGCGGGAAAGCGCAGCACAACCCGGGTGCCCCTGCCGGGTTCGCTCTGGATCTCCATGGTGCCCTTGTGGGCCTTCAGGGTGCTGTAGACCATGGAGAGCCCGAGGCCGGTGCCCTTGCCCACCCCCTTGGTGGTGAAGAAGGGGTCGGAGGCCCGCTCGAGGACGTCGGGGGGCATGCCGCAGCCGGTGTCCTGGACGGAGACCTCCACCCAGGGGTCCTCCAGGTTCCGTGTCGCAAGGGTCAGGGTGCCGTCCCCCTCGATGGCGTCCACCGCGTTGACGCAGAGGTTCATGATGGCGTGGGTCAGGGCGTTGGCGTCGCCGCGGATGGGCCGGAGTGCGGGTTCCAGGTCGAGCTTGAGGGTGACCTTGGCCAGGACGGTGTGCTCCAGGAGGCGGGTCTCTTCCAGAAGAATGGCGTTGAGGTCCAGGCGGGTCGTCTCCGCCGGGCGCTTGCGGGCGAAGCCCAGGAGGGACTGCACGAGCTTGCCGCCCCGGGTGGCGGCCTCGGCGATGGTCGCGAAGGCGTGGCGGGTGCGGCTGTCCTCGGGCTGGAGCTCCAGGTTGACCGAAGCCATGGCGAGGATGGCCGCCAGGACGTTGTTCATGTCATGCGCGACGCCCCCCGCCAGACTGCCCAGGCTTTCCATCTTCTGGGCGTGCTGGAGCTGGTTCTGGAGCACCGCGCGGTCCTCCTCGGCCCGCTTGCGCAGGACGCTGGCCGCCACCTGGGTGGCCACGAACTGGAAGAGCTCCACCTCGCCCACCCCGTAGCGCACCTCCTCGGTGTAGCTCTGGACGACCAGGGCGCCGAAGGTCCCCTCCTCGCCCTTGAGGGGCACGCCCAGCCAGGATGTGGGCGGCGTGCCCTGCACGGAGATCCCGCAGCTGGCGTCCAGGGCCAGCACGTCCTCCCGGGTGAACAGCCGGGACTCCCCCTCGCGGATCACCAGGTCGGTGAGGGTGTTGCCCGCCTTGCGAGGCGGAGGGGGGGGGTCCACCTCGTCCACGAAGTAGGGGAAGGAGAGCTGCCCCGTCTTCCCTTCGAAGACCGCGATGTAGAAATTGCGGGCGTCCAGCAGCCCTGAGACGATCTCGTGGATCCGGGCGAAGAGCTCCTGGCTGGAGGCGGCGGTCTGGGCGGCCTCGGAGATCTTGAGGGTGGCCCGGAGGGACCTGAGGTGCTCGGACAGCTCGCGGGTGCGCAGCCTCACCCGGTCCTCCAGCTCCCGGTTGGCCTCCTCCAGGGAGGCGCGGAGCTGGTGGACCGCCAGGTGCGTGCGAACCCTCGCCACCACTTCCGCGGCCTGGAAGGGCTTGGTGATGTAGTCGATGCCGCCGGCCTGGAAGGCCTGCACCTTGTCCTTGGTCTCGCCCAGGGCGCTGATGAAGATGACGGGGATCCCCCGGGTCGCCTCCTCCGCCTTGAGGCGCCGGCAGAGCTCGAAGCCGTCCATGCCCGGCATCTTGATGTCGGCCAGGATCAGTTCGGGCCGCTCGGCGGCGATGGTCCTCAGGGCCAGGGCGCCGCTGGTGACCGCCCGGACCCGGTAGCCCTCCGGGATCAGGATCTGGGACAGGACCTGGAGGTTGTCGGGCAGGTCATCCACGAGCAGGATGCTCTCGGTCCTGGCCATCGCAGTCCTAGCCATCGGCGTCCTCCCCCCGGCGGAGCGCGGCCGCAAGGGCTTCGTAGTCGAACCGTTCCACCTGCCGGCCCATGAAATCCGCCAGGGGCCCGTCGTGCCGGCGGACTTCCCCGAGGAGGCGCTGCAGCTCGTTCAGGTCGGCCAGTTCACAGGCCTGGAGCAGCGCGCGCACCAGATCCCCAGGCAGGGCCGCGGCCCGGCCGGACAGCTCGGTGGCCCTGCGGGCGCGGTCTCCCGGACCTCGGGCCGTGTCTTCAGGGGAGCGGGTTGCCTCCCCGGCCGGGGGCCTGGCCAGGGTGTGGGGCAGGTGTTCCATGGTGCAGCGGATGAGTTCGGCCCGGCGCAGGGGCTTCATGAGGAAGCCGTCGAAGGCCGCCTTCTCCCGGGCGTGGTCCCGTTCGGGCACGGAGGCCGTCACGGCCACCACCGGGATCCGCCCCAGGTCGGCATCGGCCTTCAGGAGCGCGGCGGTCTCGAACCCGTCCTGCACCGGCATCCGCATGTCCAGCAGCACGAGGTCGGGCAGGCACTGCCGCGCCCTCTCGACGGCCTCCAGGCCGTCGGCGGCCTCGAAGAGCTCGAAGCCGTAACCGTCGTAGTAGGTCCGGATGAGGTCACGGTTGAAGTCGATGTCGTCCACGATGAGGATCCGGGCCTTCCCGAACGTGACCGCCCCGAAGTCGAAGCTGTCCGTTTCGGCGGGCCCTTCGGGGTCCCAGCCGGGCTCGGGGACTTCCACTTCCCGCAGGACCACGGAGAAGGTGCTGCCCACCCCGACCGTGCTCTCCACCGAGAGGGTGCCGTTCATGGCGGTGACCAGCTGCCTGGAGATGCTCAGGCCCAGCCCGGTGCCCCCGAAACCCGCGGCCTGGGCCTCCCTGTGCTGCTCGAAGGGCTGGAACAGGGCCTCCAGGAAATCCGCGGGGATCCCGATGCCCGTGTCGGTGACGGTCACGTGGAGGTCGGGGAGGCCGCCCTCCCGGGGATGCTCCACCCAGGCCGCCACCGTGACCGAGCCCGAAGGCGTGAACTTGACCGCGTTGCCGACCAGGTTCACGAGGACCTGCCGCAGCCTGGCCTCGTCGATGAGGAGGGAAGCCGGCAGCCCGGGGCTGAGCTCGGCCTGGAGGATGAGGCTCTTCTCGGCCAGCTTGTAGGCGAACATCTGGTTGATCTCCTCGATCAGCCTGCCCACGGAGCCCGGCCGGAAGTTCAGGTCCATCTTCCCCGCCTCGATCTTGGAGAGGTCCAGGAGATCGTTGATCAGCTGGAGAAGAACCCCGCCGCTGGTGCGGATCCGGGCCAGGTAGCCGTTCTGCCGGGGCTCGCGGATCTGGCTCTCGAGGATCTCGGAGAAGCCGACGATGGCGTTCATCGGCGTGCGCAGCTCGTGGCTCATGTTGGCCAGGAAGGTGCTCTTGGCTTCGTTGGCGGCCTCCGCCGCGCGCTTGGCGGTCTCCAGCTCCCGGGTGCGGGCGGTCACCTTGGCCTCGAGCTGGTCCCGGTTCTGGCGAAGCTCCGCCTCGATCCGGCGGCGCTCGCTGACCTCGGCCTCCAGGGAGAGGTTGGCCAGGGCCAGTTCCTCCGTGCGCTCCGCCACCCGCGCTTCGATGCCGGCGTAGGCCTGCCTGAGCTCGTCCCGGGTGTGCTCCAGGCGGGTCTTCTCCTCCTCCAGGGCCCGGTTCACGACCCTCAGGGCCGCGGGGCTGGGGATGGCGAGGAGCCTGGGGAGGATCGGCCAGAGGATGATGGCCGTGGCCGCGGAGGCGGCGGCGCAGGCCAGGTCGAGCAGGGCCTGCCAGGCGTCCACCTTCCACCACAGGCCCAGCATGTGCGAGACGTGGGTCGCCCCGCAGGCCAGAATGAAGCCCCCGAAGGTGACGACGATCCAGGAGAAGGGCAGGTCCGTGCGCTTGCGCACGAAGACCAGCAGGAAGACAGGAATCGAGAAGTAGGACAGCGCGATGGACGCGTTGGACAGGGCCATGACCATCATGAGGGTCGGCTTCATGTCCGAGGCCAGGGCCCCCTGGATGACCATGCCGGTGGGCATGTAGCGGAACGGCACGACCAGCAGGAGGCCCAGGGCCCCGGCGGGGGCCAGGGTCCGCAGCATGGTTCCGGCGGGTCCCCGGGAGTTCCGGAGGCCCCGCGCACGCCGCGGCGTCCAGGAACCGGCCCCGGCCGCGGGCAGCTGGACGAAGGCCTGCCCGCGCAGGCGCAGGCTGTTGGTCACCACGAAGATCGAGCTGAAGGCCATGGCCCCCGCCGCGAACATCGGGGAAAGGAGGCCGTAGGCGGCCACGGGCACCAGGGCGAGGTTGTAGACGAAGGCCCAGAGGAGGTTCTCCACGATGGTGCGCAGGATTCCCCTGGACAGGGCGATGGCCCGCACCACCCCCTGGAGGTCCCCGCCGATGAGGGTGATGCCCGCGGCGGCCTTGGCCACGTCGGTGCCGGTGCCCAGGGCGATGCCCACGTCCGCCTGGGCCAGGGCCGGGGCATCGTTGACGCCGTCACCCACCATGGCCACCAGGGTGCGGGGCATGCCGGCGGCGACGTTGGCTTCCTGGAGCTGCCGGATCGCCTCGGCCTTGCCTCCCGGCAGGACCTCGGCCAGCACCCGGCCGATGCCCGCCTGGGCCGCGATCCACTGGGCCGCGGGCAGGTTGTCCCCCGTGATCATCATGACTTCGAGCCCCAGGCGGCGCAGGTCGGCCACCGCCTCGGCGGCGCCTTCCTTGAGGGTATCGGCCACCGCGATGACGCCCGCCACCCGCGGGGGGGCGCCGCCTTCGCCCCGGGCCACCACCATGGCGGTCTTGCCCTGGGCGTTGAGGCTCTCGACCTGTGCCTCCACCTCCCCGGTGGGGATCCCTTCAAGGGCCAGGTGCCGGAGGTTCCCCACCCGGACGGTCCAGGCTCCGACGGTGGCGCGCACGCCGCCGCCCACGGTGGTGAAGTCCTGCGCTTGGGCCAGGTCCGGCACCCGGGTCCGGGCCGCCGCCACGATGGCGCGTCCCAGGGGGTGTTCCGAGCCGGTCTCGGCGCACGCCGCCAGGCGCAGGAGGCCTGCCGGGGACAGGCCCGGAAGCGGAATGATATCGGTCACCCTGGGCTCGCCGCGGGTGAGGGTCCCGGTCTTGTCGAGCACCACGACGCCCACCTTCCCCGCCCGTTCCAGGACCTCCCCGTCCCGGAAGAGGATCCCCCGCCTCGCCCCCTCGGTGGTGCCCACCAGCACGGCCATGGGGGTGGCCAGGCCCAGGGCGCAGGGGCAGGCGATGACCAGGACGGCCACCGCGTTGACCAGGGCCCGGGACCAGCCCGCGTGGGCGACCCCGGCCCAGACCAGGAAGGTGCAGAAGGCGAGGAACAGGATGGCCGGCACGAAATACCGCCCGATCTGGTCGACGCGGGCCTGGATGGGGGCCTTGCCGGCCTGGGCCGCCAGGACCAGGTCCTGGATGCGGCTGAGGGTCGTGTCCCGGCCCACCCGGGTGGCTTCAAGCCGGACCGATCCGGGGCCGTTCAAGGTGGCGCCGATGACCTCCTGGCCCGGCCCCTTGTCCACGGGCATGGCCTCCCCGGTGAGCATGGACTCGTCGAAGGAGGAGCGGCCCTCGAGGATGACGCCGTCCACGGGCACCTTCCCGCCCGGGCGCACCACGACCACGTCGCCCACCACCACGGCCTCGGCGGAGATCACCACCTCCGCCCCGGACCGCACCACGCAGGCCGTGGGGGCCTGCAGGCCCAGCAGGGCCTCCAGGGCGCCCGCAGCCCGGCCCCGGGCGCGCAGTTCAAGGTACTTCCCCAGGCTGAGGAGGGTGATGATGCCCGCGCCGGTCTCGTAGTAGACGTCCGGACCTGCGATCAGGCCGAAGGTCACGGCCAGGCTCGTGGCGAAGGCGGCCCCGGAAGCCAGGGCGACCAGCACGTCCATGTTGGCCGAGCCCCGCCTCAGGCACTTGAAGGCCCCCATCAGGTAGGACCAGCCCACGACGAAGTGGACGGGAGCCGCCAGCAGCAGCATCACGATGTGGTCGTGCCTGAACCCGGCCAGCCTGAAATCCCTCGCCATGCCCAGGGCGGCCAGGGGGAGGGTGAGGGCCAGGCCCAGGAGGGCCAGGTTCCTTCGGCGACGCAGTTCCGCGGCGCGCACCGCGGCCGGGTCCAGGCCGTCGGCGACGCCGTAGCCCAGGCGCCGCACCAGCGCGGCGAGGTCCTCCCGGGCGCACACGGCCGGATCGAACCTGACCGTGAGCCGTTCCCGCACCAGATCCGCCCGGGCCTCGGCCACGCCATCCCGCTCGAGCACCTTGCGCTCGATGAACCACGCGCAGAACACGCACGACATGCCGGTGATCGCTAGGGTGGTGGTCCTCATGGCGCGTCCATCACGGGGGGATTCTTCAGCAGATCCGAGGCAGCTGCTCGCCCGAGAGCAGGTCCAGGATCCTCCGGGTGCCCAGGCGGGTGCGCAGGATCACGGTGCCGATCGCTTTACCGGGGCCCTGCGCCAGGACCTCGCCGATGCGCGCGGCCCCCTCCCCTCCGGGCGTCGCCCGCAGGATCGCCAGGGCGCGCTCGGCCTCCTCCGAGGGCACCACGGCCACCATGCGGCCTTCGCAGGCCACGTAGAGGGGGTCCAGCCCCAGCATCTCGCAGGCGCCCTCGACGCCGGGCAGCACGGCCACGGCGTCCTCCCGTACCTCGACGCCCACGCGGCCGTCGGTGGCGATCTCGTTCAGCACCGCGGCCAGGCCGCCCCGGGTGGCGTCCCGCAGGCAGTGCAGCGGGACCCCGGCGTCCTGCAGGGCCCGCACCAGGCCGTGCAGGGGCCCGCAGTCGCTCTCCACCGGCGTCTGGAAGGCGATGCCCTCACGCACGGACATGACCGCGATCCCGTGGCGGCCCACGTCGCCGCTCAGGAGCACGGCGTCTCCGGGCCGGACCTGGCCCGGTCCCACCCGCACCCCCTCGGCCACGGTGCCGATCCCCGCGGTGTTGATGTAGATGCCGTCCCCCCTGCCCCGGTCCACCACCTTGGTGTCCCCGGTGACGATGGCCACCCCGCAGGCGTCGGCCGCGAGCTTCATGGAGGCCACCACGCGCCGCAGTTCCTCGATGGGGTAGCCCTCCTCCAGCACCATGCCCACGCTCAGGAACAGCGGCCGGGCCCCGGCCATGGCCAGGTCGTTCACGGTCCCGTACACCGCCAGCCTGCCGATGTCCCCGCCCGGGAAGAAGCGCGGGCTCACCACGTACGTGTCCGTGGTGAAGGCCAGGCGGGTCCCAAGCGCGGTCACCACGGCGCTGTCGTGCCGGGCCTCCAGGGCCTCGTTGGCGAAGGCCGGGAGCATGACGGCCTCCAGGAGGTCGCGCATCATCCGCCCGCCCCCGCCGTGGGCCATCTGGATGGTGTCGTGGCGCAAAGGCAGGGGACAGCTCAGGTCGAATTCCATGGGAGTCTCCTAGACCGTCGTGTGCCGGCGGTACCGGTAGTAGGCCGCGCAGGCCCCTTCGTTGCTCACCATGGTCGCCCCCAGGGGGGTGTCCGGGGTGCAGCGCCTGCCGAAGGCCGGGCATTCCTGGGGCCGGATGAGGCCCTGCAGGACGAGGCCCGCCTGGCAGTCCGGGGACTCCGGCCCGCCGACCCCCTCCACCTCGAAGATCCGCTCGGCGTCGAAGGCCGCGAAGGCCTCCCGCAGCCCCAGCCCGCTCATGGGAATGGTCCCGATGCCGCGCCAGGCCCGGTCCTTGACCTGGAAGACCTCCCGGATCAAGGCCTGGGCGGGCAGGTTCCCCTCGGGACGAACAAGGCGCTGATACTGGTTCTCCACCTCGCAGCGGCCCTCCTCCAGCTGCTTGATGACCATGTGGATCCCCTGCAGGAGGTCCAGGGGCTCGAAGGCGGTGACGACGATGGGCACCCGGTAACGCAGGGCGATGGGCAGGTATTCCGCCGTGCCCATGATGGCGCACACGTGGCCCGCGGCCAGCAGGCCCTGCACCTGGCGCCGGGGCGAGGAGAGCACCGCCTCCAGGGCCGGCGGCACGAGCACGTGGGAGACCAGGATGGAGAAGTTCACCAGGCCACGCCGGCGGGCCTCCACCACGGCCATGGCGTTGGCCGGGGCGGTGGTCTCGAAGCCCACCGCGAAGAACACCACCTGCCTCCCGGGGTTGTCGCCGGCCACCTTGACGGCGTCCAGGGGGGAATACACGATGCGCACGTCCCCGCCCCGGGACTTCACCTGGAGCAGGTCCGACGAGCTGCCGGGCACCCGGAGCATGTCTCCGAAGCTGCAGAAGATGACCCCCGGCCGCGCGGCGATGGCCACGGCCTTGTCCACCAGCTCCACGGGCGTCACGCACACCGGGCACCCCGGGCCGTGGATGAGCCTGACCGAAGGCGGCAGCAGCTCGTCGAGGCCGAACCGCACGATGCTGTGGGTCTGGCCGCCGCAGACCTCCATCAGGTTCCAGGGCCGGGTCACCAGGGTCCGGATGGCCTCCACCCACTGCGCCACGGCCGCGCCATCGCGGTACTCGTCCAGGAACCTCACGGCTCCTCCATGATCCGTAGGGTCTCGAAGACCCGGGCCGCCGCCGCCTCGTCAATGATCTCGATGGCCGTGCCAGCGTGGACCACCACGAAGGCTCCGGGTCCCGCCGCGGGCACGAAGGCCAGGGAGACCTCCTTGACCACGTCGCCGAAGGCCACGTGCCCCAGCCTGAGCGGCCCAGCCTCCACATCGACGACCTTGCCGGGGATACCCAGGCACATGCAGGACCTCCCAACTTGAAGCGGCCGGCAGGTGCCGGGTGCCACCAAGGATACCTAAGGCTGAGAAGGTTTCCAGAATTAGTGGTGAACTATAAATTGGGATAGGTATTGCTAATAATATTTTTTTTCTTTTTTTTGGGCATGGTCAGGCACGTCCATGCATCACAACTGCAACTTTCGCGCTTCGAGGTCAGAGGCCTTGTCCCGCCATCACTGCCAGAGGTCTGCATGCATTATGTCAATTCCATTCTCATGGTGGGGGTCCTCCTGGCCACCCCCCTCGCCGCCCCTGCCGCCGAGGCCAACGCCGGCGCGGCCTTCCATAGGCTGCGCGCCGCCCTGGGCGACCTGGGCCCTGGCAACGACCTCACGGTGAAGGACGAGGTCAGGGACGCCCCCGGTGCCAGGCCGGGCCTCGTCCACTTCCGGCTCCAGCAGACCTACCACGGGCTGCCGGTCTGGGGTGGGCAGGCCATCCTCCACCTGGCGCCCTCCGGGGACGACGCTCCCCTTGCGGATGCCCCCAGCACGGATGCCCAGATCACGGATGCCCTGTACCGGGGCATCGTCCTCGAGACCACCCCCAACCTGGGGCCCGCCGAAGCCCTGGCGGTGGCCCGGGACCGGATCGCCCCCATGGGGTCCTTCACGGATCCGCCCACGGCGGATCTGGTCGTCTGGCCCGAGCCCCCGGACGGGGACCCCTGCGAGGAGCCCGGCGAGGAAACAGAGGATGAAACAGGCGTGCAAGCACCCGTGAACCTCCGTCTGGCCTACCACGTCCACCTCGTGCTGGAGAACGGCGCGGCGGAGACCCGCCACGAGGACCTGCTGGTGGATGCCCACACCGGGGCGGTGCTCCGCTCCTGGTCCACCCTGTTGACAGCCCGGCGCAGGCCCCGGGTGCCCGCGGCCGGCAGGCCCGCCCAGGGCCAAGGCCACTCCCGGTTCAGCGGGGACGTGTCCCTGGACATCGTGCGCACGCGGACCGGCTACGAGCTGAGGGACCCCACCCGGGGCGGCCTCTCCACCCGTAACCTCGGAGGCGGCGTCGCGGGCACCGGCGAGCCCTACGTGAGTCTCACCAACCACTTCGGGGACGGGCAGAACTACGACCCCGGCCGGGGCCCGGAGTCGGTGAACGGCCAGACCGCCGCCGTGGACGCCCAGTACGGCCTGAGCATGACCTGGGACTTCTACCGGAACATCCTGGGCCGGAACGGCATCGACGGCAAGGGTACTCCGCCCCTGAACCTGGTCCACTACGCCCAGGGCTTCGACAACGCCTTCTGGTCCGATGAGTGCTTCTGCATGACCTACGGGGACAGCGCCACCCACGGCTCCTTCACCGCCCTGGACGTGGTGGGCCACGAGGTCTCCCACGGCCTTTGCTCCACCACCGCAGGCCTGAACTACGAAGGGGAATCCGGGGGGCTCAACGAGGCCAACTCGGACATCTTCGGCGCCCTCATCCGGTTCTATGCCAAGGGCGCCAAGGGCGAGGGGAACCACATCCCCGACGAGGCCGGCCCCTGGACCATCGGCGGGGACCTGGGCGGCACGCCCTTCCGCTACCTGGACCGGCCCAGCCGCGACGGCGTCAGCCCGGACGAGTGGAGCCCCGGCCTCCGGCGCCTGGACGTCCACCTGAGCTCAGGTCCCATGAACCGCGCCTTCTATTTCCTCGCCCAGGGAGCCAGCGCCGACCCGCAGAGCCACGCCTACAGCCGGAGGCTCCCCGGCGGCATGACGGGCCTGGGCAACGACAAGGCCATCCAGCTCTGGTGGCGGACCCTCAGCACCCGGCTCACCCCAGCCAGCGGCTACCGCCAGGCCCGCGCGGGCATGCTCCAGGCCGCCCGGGAGCTGTACGGAAAGGGCGGCCCCGAGGAGAAGGCCGCGGCGCTGGCCTTCAGGGCCATCCATGTGGGCCGCTGACACGGGCCGTTAACGGGAGGGCGGGCGCGGAGTAGGATGGTGGGGAACGGAGCGAACCATGAAGCCCAGCACGCACGAGACCATCCTGGAGGCCCTCCAGTGGCGCTACGCCGCCAAGGTGTTCGATCCCGCCCGCACCATCGCCCCCGAGGACTGGCAGGTCCTGGAACAGACCCTGGTGCTCACCCCCTCCAGCTTCGGACTCCAGCCCTACCGGTTCGTCGTCGTCACGGACCCCGGCCTCAAGGCCCGGCTGCGTCCCGCCGCCTGGGGGCAGGCGCAGATCACGGACTGCTCGCACCTGGTGGTCTTCACCGCCAAGCGCGGCATGGCCGAGGCGGATGTCGACCACTACATCAACCGCATCACCGAGGTGCGCGGCATCCGGCCCGAGGAGCTCGGGGGCTACCGGGCCATGATGGTCAAGACCCTCGTGGCGGGCACCCGGTCCAAGACCGCCGCGGAATGGGCGGCGGACCAGGTCTACATTGCCCTGGGCCAGTTCATGACCGTCGCGGCCCTCCTGGGCCTGGACACCTGCCCCATGGAAGGCCTGGATCCCGTCCAGTTCGACGCCATCCTCGGCCTGGAAGGCACGCCCTACCAGACCATCGTGGCCTGTCCCGTGGGCTACCGCGCCGAGGGGGACAAGTACAGCTCCCTGGCCAAGGTGCGCTTCCCCGCCGGGGAACTGCTGGAATACAGGTAACTCGAAGGGAACCTGCGCGCTGGAGAGCGCATTCAAGCTCAGGGCGTCCTGCTGCCGGGGCGCCCTTTCCCTTGACAGGGGCATGGAGGAACGTGACGCATGGACGCAGTGGCCGTCAGACAGGTGTCCAAGACCTTCCCGGGGGGCCACCGGGCCCTCTCCGGGGTGGACCTGGTCATACCTGAAGGACGGATCCACGGTCTGCTTGGCCCCAACGGCGCCGGCAAGACCACCCTCATCGCCCTCCTCGCGGGCCTGACGGCCGCCGACTCGGGCACGGTGGAGGTGTGCGGCCTGGACATCCGCCGCCACCTGCACCGGATCCAGGGTCTCGTGAACATGGTGCGCGGCTTTTCCGGCGTGCTCGAGAAGATCACGGCGCGGGAGCTGCTCACCTACTACGCCCACCTCTACGACGCCCCCCTGGGACGGGTCGAGGAGGTGCTGCGCCGCGCCGGCCTGTGGGAACGGCGCGACCAGGAGGTGGCGCATTTCTCCAGCGGCTGGCGCCAGCGGTTCTTCATCGCCAAGGCGCTCATCAACCGGCCCCGGGTCCTGTTCCTGGACGAGCCCACGGTGGGGCTGGACGTGGACGCCGCCATGACCCTGCGCGACCTGGTGCGCGACATCAACGCCGAAGGGTGCACCATCCTCCTCACCACCCACTACATGCGCGAGGCCGAGGAACTGTGCGGCACCATCTCCCTCATCGCCGAAGGGCGCATCGTGGCCGAAGGGGACGCGCCGTCCCTGAAGGCCCTGGCCGCCGGCCCGGACCTGCCGGCGCCCACCCTGGAGGACGTGTTCCTGCGCCTGACGCGCCAGAAGCTGGAGGTGCCCGATGAGGAGTGAATTCACCGCCGCGGCCCGGCGCGTCAACGCCCACGCCTACCACATCGCCCTCGCCCTGCGCCGGGACAGCTTCCGGCTGCTGGACGTGACCCTGTGGCCCATGGTGCTGTTCCTGAGCATGGGCCTGTTCGCCCAGTCCTTCACCCACGATCCCAGGGTCCTGGGCGTCGTGGTGCTGGGCGCACTGGGCTGGCGGATCATCTACCACTTCCAGATGGAGGCCGTGCAGCTCTACATGGACAACTACTGGATGGGCATGATCGAGCACGTGATGATCAGCCCCGTGCGGTGGTGGGAGTTCGTCCTGGGCGGGGCCGTCAGCGCCGTGGTGAAGATCCTGATCATCGCCCTGGCCTTCCTGGGCCTGGGACGGGTCCTCTTCCACGTCACCCTCCACCGGCCCGGGGCGGTGTTCCTGGGTTTCCTGGCCTGCGCCGCCTGCGGCCTGGTCCTGTCCATCTTCAGCATGGGCGTGGCCTTCCTGAAGCGCGGGGACGCCTTCGCGTTCATCTTCGCATTCCCGGACGTCATCGCGGTCCTCAGCGGCGTCTTCTACCCGGTAACGGTCTTCCCGAAGCCCGTCCAGGCCCTGGCCCAGACCCTGCCCACCACCCACGCCTTCAACCTGCTCAAGGCGACCCTGGGCCTGGCCCCCCATGAGCCCGGCCTGTTCCTGGCAACCCTCGCGCCCTGGCTCGCGGCTGGCATCCTCTTCACCTCCTGGGCCCTGGCGAAGGCCCGGCGGGAAGGCAAGCTGGTCAAAATGAAATAAAGAAATCATTCACGACTTAGAGGGCACGGGCGTTTGGGTGGCCCCGGGATGAATTATTTCAGCAAGAAGTCCTTGCATCAAAATAAGGACTCACCCATCGTTTATGTCAGGCAAAGACTTCGCCACCCATTCAGGATTCCCCTTGCACCCACTCTCGCAGTCCGCCGGTTACGCCATCCTCGCCCTCAGCTGCCTCGACGACCCGGGCGGCGAGCCCATCATGGTCCAGGATGTGGCCCAGTGGATCGGGGCCCCGGGTCCCTACCTCTCCAAGGTCTTCCACGCCCTGGGCAAGGCCCGGCTGGTGGACACCAAGCGCGGCCGTCGCGGGGGCGTGATCCTCGTGCGTCCCGCCAAGGAGATCACCCTCGAGCAGATCGCCGACGCCATGGACGGGGACGAATGGCGGACCAGCTGCCTGCTGGGCCTGACCACCTGCTCCGACGAGCGGGCCTGCCCCGTGCACGCGTTCTGGACCACGGAACGCACCCGCATCTACAACGAGCTCCAGGGCACGACCCTGGCGGACGTGGCCCGTTTCGAGCGGAGCCACCGCCTGGCCCACCCGGCCACGGAACCCGCGCCCCAGGCTGCGGAGTAGCGTCCTCGACACCCGCCCATGCGCCGGTTAAACTCCCCACACCCGGGGGTCAGCATGTGGAAGAGCCTTGCCTTGAGTCTGGCCCTCCCCCCGCTGCTGGCCCTGGCAGCCGCGCCCCTGGACGCCCAGGAACCCACGGCGGATGACCTGAAGGACCTGGCAGCGACGCTGGACCAGCCGGTCCAGGCCGCCAGCAAGCGTTCCCAGCGTCTCAAGGAGGCTCCGGCGGACGTCACGGTCCTGCGCGGCCAGGATCTCGCGGACCTGGGCTACCGGACCCTGGGCGACGCCCTGGGCGGCGTCCTGGGCTTCCAGACCCAGGAGGACCGGTCCTACCAGGGGCTCTCCGTGCGGGGCCTCTACGTCCTGGGCGACCAGAACACCCGGGTGCTCATCCTGCTCGACGGCCACCCCCTGAACAGCGCCGTGGAAGTGGGCAGCAGCAAGGTGGGGGAGGATTTCGGCATCCCCCTGGACCTGGTGGAGCGCATCGAGGTGATCCGCGGCCCCGCCTCCAGCCTCTATGGGAACAACGCGTTCCTGGGGATGGTGAATGTGGTCACCCGAACCCCCGACGCCCGGGACGGCGCGCAAGGCGGCGAAGCCGGAGTCCGGGCCTCCTCCCGGGGTCTGGCCGAACTCGACGGCAACCTCGGAGGCTCCTTGGGCGCCGGCGGCACCGTCACCTGGCAGGCCCTCCTCTCCGGCCTTCGGCGCACGGGAACCGCGACGGACTTCCCGGAACTGGCCGCCGCCACCCTGCCCGCCAGCCTTGACCGCGAGGAACGCCAGAGCGCCTACCTCAAGGTCAAGGGACCCGACTGGTCCGCGGCCGGCTACGCCATGGACCGCACCCAGGACCTCGCCAGCGCCCCCTTCAACGCCGTCCTGGGCTCCCCCGGCAACCGCTACGACAACCGCATCCTCTTCGGGGACGCCCGCTACACCCCCACCCTGGGCCCCGTGGAGACCCTCCTGCGGGTCTACGGCGACCGGAACGAGTTCGGCAGCGACCTCGCCTACGACGGCCTCCGCCAGGCCGGCGCCACCGGCGCCTTCAGGGAGTCGGATCCCAACTGGAGCCTGGGCCTCGAGCTGCAGGGCCGGACCCGCCTGGCCCAGGGCGTCCTCTTCACCCTGGGGGGCGAGCAGAACTGGCAGCACTACGGGGGCATCGCCACCCAGGCCGGCTCCTCCGTCCTGACCCAGGTACGGCACCGCATGGGCAACTTCTACGCCCAGGCCGAGTGGACGCCCTCGGACACGCTTACCGCCATCGCGGGAGTCCAGGACGCCGTCTGGACCGTGCCCCGGGCCCGCAGCCTCATCAACGGGATCCCGGCGGAGGATCCCTCCGGCACCCTCCAGGGCGTCACGCCCCGGCTCGGACTCATCTGGCAGCCCACGGCCCTGGACATCTTCAAGGTCCTCTACGGGGGCGGCTTCCGCAATCCGACCATCTTCGAGAGCTACTACGCCGACGGCAGCACCTTCGTGGCCAATCCCGCCCTGCGGCCCGAGCGGATCACCACGCTGGAGGGCATCTGGGTGCGGGTGTGGCGGAACGGGGTCCAGACCCAGCTCGCCGCCTCCCGGTCCCGGTGGACGAACCTGGTGGACGCCACGGACCTGGGCGGGGGGTTCCAGCAGTTCCGGAACGACCCCAGGGACATCCTGGGCTCCTCGCTGGAAGGGGAGCTCCAGGGGCGTCTGGGCGAATGGCTCGTCTACGCCCAGGCCGGCTTCTACCGGTGGGACCAGGGCGGCGCGCCCGTCACGGATTCCGTCCACGCCCAGGGTGCGCTGCGGGCCATCCGCCACTGGGGCGCCTGGAGCGCCACCGGGGAAGTGCGCCAGATGGGGGGACGGGAGGGCTACGCCGGCGTCCCGGGCACCCGGCCCTCCACGGTGCTGAGGGCCTCGGCCCGCTGGCAGGGCCCGCGCTTCTGGGCCCGCGCGGTCGTGGAGGACGCGGGCGACGCCAGGCGCACGGACCTGGTGGCCACGGACTACCTCCCCATCACCCGCATGGCCTCGGACGGAAGAACGTTCTTCCTGACCCTTGGCCTGCCCTTCTGAGGCCCGCATGGGGCTCGCGCCGTGGTCCCTGCTCGCGGCCGCCCTTCTCGCAGGGGCGGGGGCCACGGCCCAGCCCGCGCCCGAATACCAGGCGAAGGTCGTCCTGCTGGACAAGCTGACCCGCTTCGTCATCTGGCCCCAGACCGCCAGCCGGCCCTTCCTCATCGGGGTCCTGGGCCGCACGCCCTTCGGGGACGAGCTGGACACCTACTTCGCCCACCGCACCCTCAAGGGCCGGCCCGTGACCGTGAACTACTACCGGGACGCCCAGGAGGTGGGCGAGTGCGACGTGCTCTTCGTCTGCGCTTCGGAAAAGCCTCGCCTCCAGGGCATCCTCGCCCGGCTCAAGGGCCGGCCCACCCTGACGGTGAGCGACGCCGAGGGCTTCGCCGGGGCGGGCGTGATGGTGGGCATCGTGCGCGCGGAGGCCCGGCTGACCTTCGAGGTGAACCTGGCCTCCACCCGCCAGGCCGGCTTCCGGATGGAACCGGGCTTTCTTCAACTGGCCAAGCTGATCCAATGACATGACAATGGGCGAACGATGCCCATTCTGCCCGATGCCTCCATCCGCCATCAGCTGAGATTCATCGTCATGGCGACGGTGGGGCTGGCCCTGCTCCTGGCTTCGGCGGCCTTCGTGAGCTACGAGTTCCTGGCCTACCGCAGGAGCATCGTACGCGAACTCAACGCCATGGCCGACCTGGTCGAAGCCAGCGCCTCGGCGGCGCTGACCTTCGAGGACGCCACCCTGGCCAGCCAGGCCCTCCAGCCCCTGGCCGGGAACAAGGACGTGGTGGCCGCGGCCCTGTTCTCCGAGACCGGCGCCAAACTGGCCGAAATCCGGAAGGAGGGCGGCGCGGCGCCCCCGCCAGCCCACCCCGGCCCGGACGGCCAGGTCATCCACGGCAGCCACATCCTCATGGTCCGCACCCTGGAGCTCAAGGGCCGCCGCATCGGCACTCTGTACCTGCGCGCCGACCTGGCCGGGCTCTACCAGCAGTTCGCCTGGGCCGCGGCCATGGTCTGCCTCGTGGCCGCGCTCTCCTTCGCCACCGCCGTAGGCTTCTCCCAGGCCATCCAGCGGCGCGTCACCCTGCCCCTGGGGCTCCTGGCCGTCACCGCCAGGAAGGTGGCGAACAACCACGACTATTCCCTGCGGGTGCAGCCCGCGGGGCGGGACGAGCTGGGCCTGCTCATGGCCGACTTCAACGAGATGCTGGCCCGCATCGAGGCCCGCGAAGCCGAACTGCAGCTTCACCGGGAGCACCTGGAGGACCTGGTGGGCGCCCGCACCGAGGCCCTGGGCCGGGCCGTGGCCAAGGCCGAGGCCGCCAACCGCGCCAAGAGCGAATTCCTGGCCACCATGAGCCACGAGATCCGCACCCCCATGAACGGGATCATCGGCATGAACGCCCTGCTCCTGGACACCCCCCTGGACCCCGAGCAGGCCGAGTTCGCCATGGTGGTGCAGCGCAGCTCCCAGACGCTCCTGACCATCATCAACAGCATCCTGGACTTCTCCCGCATCGAGGCGGGCCGCCTGGAGCTGGAGGCCATGACCTTCCACCTGAGGGAAATGGTGGAGGACACCCTCGAGGCCCTGGCCGGGGCCGCCCGGGACAAGCACCTGGACCTGTGCGCGGTCTTCTCGGGCGAAGCGCCCCGCTGGGTGGTGGGGGACGCCGGGCGCCTGCCCCAGGTGCTCGTCAACCTCGTGGGCAACGCCATCAAGTTCACGGAGGCCGGGGACGTGGTGGTCCGGGTGGCCCGGGAAGGCGACCGGGTCCGCTTCGAGGTGGCCGACACCGGCATCGGCATCGGGGAACAGGACCTGGCGAGGATCTTCGAGCCCTTCACGCAGGTGGAGGGCAGCCACGCCCGGCGCTTCGAGGGCACCGGCCTGGGCCTGGCCATCTGCCAGCGCCTCGTGGCCCTGCTCGGGGGCGACCTGCGGGTGGCGAGCGCTCCGGGGCAGGGCAGCACCTTCTCGTTCACCTGCCGCCTGCGGGAAGTGGCGGCGCCCCCCGCCCCGGCGGAGCCCCCCGTGGACCTGGAGGGGCGCCGGGTCCTCCTGGCCGGGGCCCCGATCCCCAGCTTCCGGACCCTGCGGGCCGAGCTGGAGAGCCTGGGCATGCAGGTGGCCGGCTGCCCCCTGGCGGACCTGGGGGCCAGCCTGCGGGCGGAACCCTTCGACCTGGCCATCCTGACTCTTGGGGCCGGGGAGGAGGACGCCTTCCCCGCCGCCCGGGCCGCCCTCGCGGATGCCTCCGCTCCACCCCCGCCCCTGGTGCTGTTCTCCTACCTGGGCGTCCACGGCCAGGCCCACGAGGCCCGGGAGACCGGCTTCGCGGCCTACCTGGCCCGCCCCCTGCGCAGGGCCCAGCTCAAGGCGACGCTGGCGTCCCTCCTTCAGCCCCCAGCCCCGTCCGACCCCCCGTTCGACGCCCCGTCCGGCGCCGCTTCGAGGGAACTGGTGACGCGGCATTCCGTCGATGAGCGGGAGCTGGCCTCCCGCCGCACCGTGCTGGTGGTGGAGGACAACCCCGTCAACCGCAAGGTGGCGGTCTCCATGCTCCGCAAGCTGGGGTGGCGGGCGGAGACGGCGGCCGACGGCCGGGAGGCCCTGAAGGCCCTGGAGGCGGGCGACTACAGCCTCGTGCTCATGGATTGCCAGATGCCCGAGATGGACGGCTTCGAGGCCACGGCCCGGATCCGCGCGCTGGCCCCGGCCGCCGAAGACGGGACCGCGCCCGGCGGCAAGGGTTTCCTGCCCATCATCGCCCTCACCGCCAACGCCATGGAAGGGGACCGGGAGCGGTGCCTCCGGGCCGGCATGAACGACTACCTGGCCAAGCCCGTCCACCTGGACGACCTGCGCGCCGCCCTCGTGAAATGGGGAGCCTGATGCCCACGCCCGAACGCCCCGACCCCGCCTCCCTCCATCCCGAGATCAAGGACTTCCTGGCCCGCTCACCGGACCTGGAGCCGCTCAGCTACCGGGACGGCGAGTTCCTCGTGCGGGAGGGGGCGGAATCCAAGGAGATCTTCATACTCCTCACCGGGGCCCTCGTGGTGGAGCGCAGCGGCGTCCAGCCGGGTTCCCCGTCCGTGGTCCTGGCCTGCCTCGACGCGGGGGAGGAGCTCGCCTTCGTGGGGGAGATGGCCTACCTGGGCGAGCTGCGGCGCACCGCCTCGGTGCGCAGCTCCGGCCTTAGCCGGGTGCTCCGCCTGGAGCCCGGGCATGTGGACCGCATCATCGAGGGCTTCCCCCTGCTCACCCGGATCATCTGCCGCCAGTTCTCCCACCGCCTGAAGGAGACCCTGGAGGCCCTGGGCAGATTCCAGTCCCGCTTCGCCATGACGCCGGCCCGGCGCATGGCCCCGGACGGGGAGGTGCTCTTCCGCGCGGGCGACCCCGCCGGGGACCTGCTCCAGCTCATGGCCGGCTCCCTCCGCCTGGAAGGGGCGGGCGCGGCCCGCACCGTGACCCCCGAGACCCTCCCCCAGGGCTTCCTGGACCTGGGTCCCTATCTCCGCGGAGGAACGCGCGCGGAGACGGCGACCGTGGACGGCATGGCCTTCCTGTCCGTCCTGGGACCCGGGGACCGGGCCACGGTGGTGCGCACCTTCCCGGACCTCGTGCTGGACGTGCTGGACGGGCGTTGAACGAGACGGAGCCGGGCCTCAGGTCGCGACCGTCCTGCGCGTCTCCCGAAGGATGGCGGGCACCAGCCCATGCAGCCGGTCCTTGAACAGGAGGTCGTTGGCCCCCTCCCGCAGGGCCTCGTCGTAGAGCTCCCCATCCACCTCCCCGGCCAGCAGGATGAAGGGCAGCTCCGGGGCGCGGGCCCGGACCTGGCGCAGGGCAGCCAGGCCGTCCCAGGAGCGGAGCCTGAAGTCCGAAAGCACGAGGTCGAGCCCGCCCCGCTCCAGGGCCGCCTCCAGCTCGGCCTCGGTCTGGATGCGCTTGAGGCGGAAGTCGAGGTTGCGCTTTTTCAGCAGGCCTTCCACCAGCAAGGCATCGATGGCGTTGTCCTCGATGAGGAGGATGGCGAGTGGCTCCCTGGGGGCGGCGGGCGAAGGGGGCTTCACCCGGGCGGGCTGGAGGAGCGGAGGAAGCCCAGCGCCGCGGGGTTTCCCGAGCGCTTCCACTTCGCTGAACTTCCGTTGGATCTCATCGAAGGAGAAGGGCTTGCCTATGATCAGGGTCCTGGGATCAGCCTGGACCAGCTCCTCCACGCCGGGTTCCACGAACCCCGTGGCCAGCAGGATCGGGAGCTCCGGGCTGCGGGCCCGGAGGTGCCGCAGGGTCTCCTTGCCGGTCATGTCGGGCATGTTCATGTCCAGGATCACCAGATCGGGCGGGCCGGTCCGGGCCAGGTGGTCCAGGGCCGTCCTGCCGCCGTCCACGGCCTCCACCTGATGGCCCAGGACCCGGAGCATCAGGGGCACGGTGGACCGGATCAGTTCATCGTCGTCGACCACCAAGATCCGGAGGGCCGAGCCCTCCCGGGACAGGGGGCTGTCGGCCAGGTCCGGGCCGGGTTCGGCGGCCCGGATGGGGAACGTCAGCACGATCTGCGTGCCTCGCCCAGCCTCGCTGTTGACCGCCACGGTGCCGCCATGGGCCTGGACGGTATTGAACACCATGGACAGCCCCAGTCCGGTGCCTTTGCCCGCGGGCTTGGTCGTGTAGAACGGTTCCATGACGTGTTTCACGATTTCGGAGGACATGCCGTGGCCCGTATCCTCCACGACGAGCTGGATGGCCCCGTGCTCGCCAAGCTGGGTCCGGATGCCCAGGGAACCACCCTCGGGCATGGCGTCCACCGCGTTGACGCAGAGGTTCATGAGGGCACTGCCCAGGGTCGCGGGATCGCCCTGGAGCGCAGGCAGGGGCTCCTCAAGCTCGACGACCAGCTGGATCTTCTGCAGCAGGGTCCGTTCGAGGAGGGCCGCCTCCTTGCGGACCAGGTCGTTGAGATCGACCGGCACGATGGTCATCCGTTCCTTCCGGGCGAAACCCACGAGGCCCTTGACGAGGTCCCGGCCGCGCTGGGCGGCCTGTTCCAGGACGGACAGGCTCCCACCCAGGTCCGGGTCCGCGCCGAAGCGGGCCTGCAGGACCTCGGTCACCGCGTAGATGGCCCCGAGCACATTGTTCATGTCATGGGCGATCCCCCCGGCCAGGCGGCCAAGGCTTTCCATCTTGTGGGCCTGCTGCAGCTGTTCCTGGAGCTCGGCCTTCTCCGCTTCGGCCCGCTTGCGCTCGGAAAGGTCCCGGACACTTGCGCAAATGAAGGTCTCCCCGTTCAGGGTGAAGGGCTTCAGCGTGACTTCCACCGGGAACTCGGTCCCGTTCTTCGTCACGTTGACCCATTCGGTCGCCTCCCCCGACCTGACCGCTTCCGCCGCGGAGGCCCGGTGCTGGCCGGCCAGGCGTGGCGGTGAGAGATCCTCCGGGGTCATGTGGCTGAATTCCTCCCGGGTGTAGCCGTACCGGTCCAGGGCGACCTGGTTGACGTCCGTGAAGCGGCCATCGGGGTACCGGATGAGGACGGCATCGGCGGCGTTGTCGAAGACCGTGCGGAACCGCTGCTCGTTTTCCAACAGTGCTCGCTCCGCCGCCTTCTGGGCGGTGATGTCCCGGGCCGTCACCACCGAACCGGTGATCCTGCCGGCGGCGTCCCGCAGGGGAGCGAGGTTGTAGCTGCCCACCCAGGTCTCCCCGGTATCCTTGCGGCGCAGACCGTATTCCTGGTTCACGGCGCTCTCCCCCCGGAGCGCGCGGGGGACGGCCCACTGATCGACCGTGGCGAGGCTGCCATCGGGCAGGAAGACGTCCAGGAGATCGGGATATTCGGCCAAGGTGCGGGCACAGGCGCCCTTGTTGGGGAACCGGTGGAAGGCGGCGAAGGCATCGTTGAAATCCACGAAGCGGCCTTCGCGGTCCGAGATGAAGACGGCGTCGGCCATGCTCGCCAGGGCCGCTTCCAGCTTGGCGCGGCCCTCCCGCACGGAAGCCTCGGCCTGCTTGCGTTCGGTGACGTCCTGGACGATGACGTACAGGCGCTTCACCCCCCCCACGCTGATGGGACTGGCGAAGGCTTCCACGTCCCGGAGCCTGCCATCCGCCAGGCGGTGCTGGAAGGCGAAGGCATGTTGCCCGTCAGCGACAACCTGGTCCAAGTTGGCGCGCACCACCCCAGGGGGGAGCGGGTTGATCTGGCCGATCTTCATGGACTCGAGTTCCGCCCGGGACCAGCCGTAGAAGGCTGCCGCCGCGGGGTTGGCCGCCAGGATGGCCCCGTCGGCGGGGTCCAGGATCAGAAGCACGGCCAGGGATGACTCGAACAGGCTCCGGTAGCGCTCCTCGCTCTCTGCCAGCGCCGCCTCCGCCTGCTTGCGCGCGGTGATCACGTCGAAAACTGCCACGAACTCGTCAGGTCCGGGGCTGTAGAGGGTGATGTCGTACCACTGGCCCAGGGTTGAAACGAAGAGCTCGTGGCGCTCGGGGCGCCCGCCGCGGGCCACCCTTCCATAGATCTTGAAGACGGCATCATCCTTCTCGCGGATGCCCGGGACCAGCTCGGTGCTCCAATGGCCGGTGGGATCCTCGATGCCCCGCTGAACCAGGTACGCATCGTTGACGTCCAGGTACTGGTAGTCCGCCGGCCAGTCGCCCTCGAAGCGCATCCGGCAATGGGCGAAGCCGCTCACCAGGTTCTTGAAAAGGTTCCGGTAGCGGGCCTCGTTCTCCTGGGCCACCAGCTGGGCCCTGCGGATCTCGCTGATGTCGAAGAACGTGACCACCACGCCGTTGACGGTCCCGGCCACGGTCCTGTAGGGACTGCACCGCACCTGGAACCAGCGGTCCCCTTCCAGGCTCCGCACCTGGGTCTCCCTGACCTCATGGTCGCCAAGCACGGCCCGCGCCAGGGCGGGCAGGTCCAGGCCGGTGAACAAGGGCACCAGGTTCCGGATGGGCCGGCCCAGGTCGGTGTCGATGAGGCCGAACACCTGGGTGGCCGAGGGCGTGAAGCGGCTGATGGCCAGGTTCCCGTCCAGGAAGACCGTAGGGATGTTCGTGGATCCCATCAGGTTCTGCAGGTCGCCGTTGGCCTCGGAGAGCTCACGGATGGTGTCGCCGAGCTGGTTGTTGCGGGTGAACAGATCGTCGTTGACCGAGCGCAGCTCTTCCTGGGAGGCCTGCAATTCCTCGTTGGCGGACTGCAGCTCCTCGTTGGAACTCAGGAGTTCCTCGTTGGTCGAGGCCAGTTCCTCCACCGTGCCCTGGAGTTCCCCGCGCGCGCTCTGCAGTTCCAGGTTCATCTGGTCCAGCAGGGTCTGATCCGAAGTCGCCAGACCCGGCAGGGTGGCGCTGTCACCCCCACCGCCATCGGCCTGCACGATCAGAGCATGGATCCTGGCCTCCCGGTCCAGCCCCGGGGTGGGCCGCAGGGTGACCCGGAGGCGCTCCTGCCCCTGCCCCGCCTCATGGTTGAGCACGGACTGCAGGGTGCCACCGGGGTCCTCCCTGGCCTTGGCCAGGAGCCGCCGGAGCTCCCAGTGGAGGGCGCCGCTGGTGCTGTCGAGGATGTTATGGCTGGGCCGACCCGGGACGGCGGTGAGATACCTGCCGAACTGCCCCGCCCAGAACAGGATTTCGCCCTCCTCGTTGATCAGGGCGCTGGCGGGCAGGTAGTGGGTGAGGAGCATCTGCTCGAACAGGCTCAGGGCGGTGGCGCGGGTCGGCATTCCGGCTTCCAGGCACCCATCCGGTGGTGCATTGTACAGCCTGGCCCGCCGGTCTCCCACTGGGAATTCCATGGGCGGCCGCTCCACGTTGCGGCGCAGGAAGATCTTGTCGGCGCTGTCCAGGGTGTCGAACAGACCCGGATTCGAGGCCAGGCCCTCCGAGCTCCCCAGGAACAGCAGCCCCCCGGGCTTGAGGGCGAAATGGAACAGGGGAATGAGCTTGGCCTGCAGGGCCGGCTTGAGGTAGATGAGGACGTTCCGGCAGCTGATGAGGTGCAGGGAGGAGTAGGGCGGGTCCCTCAGCAGGTTCTGGAGCGAGAACGAGCACATGGCGCGCAGGGCCTGGCCCGCGACCCAGGTGTCGCGGTCCCGGGTGAAGTACCGTTCGACCCGTTCCGGGGCGACCGAGGCAAGGCTCCGCGCGGGAAAGCGCCCGGCCTTGGCCTGCATGATGGCGGTCGAATCGAGGTCGGTCCCGAAGATCTGCACCCTCCGGAGCGGGTTGGAGCCGTCCAGGACCTCCCGGAGGAGGATGGCCAGCGAGTATACCTCCTCCCCGGAAGCGCAGCCCGGCACCCAGATGCGCACGGGCTCGCCCTCGCCGGACCTGAGCAGGGGGGCCAGGTGGTTCATCAGGGCGGCGAAGGCCCTCTCGTCCCTGAAGAATTGGGTCACCCCGATGAGGAGATCGTTCTCCAGGGCACGGACCTCCTCCTGCGAGTCCCCCAGGACGGCGACGTAGGCCAAGGCGTCCTTGGCCCCCACGGCAGCCATGCGCCTCTGGACCCGGCGGCCGAGCGTGCCTTGCTTGTAGTGGCTGAAATCATTGCCGGTCTGCCGGGCCAGGACGGCGCAGATGGCCTGGAGGTCCTCCGGGGTCAGCCTCTGAACCTGGGGAACGAAGGCTTCCTCCACCATGCGGGCGTAGAGCAGCTCCACCGGCAGGGCCGCAGCCACGACCCCGGCGTCCACCGCCTGCCGGGGCATCCCGTCCTGGGTGGCCGTGGCGGGATCCTGGGCCAGCGTCAGGCCGCCCCTGGCCTGGATCGCCCGGAGGCCTGCGGTCCCGTCCTGCCCGGCGCCGGAGAGCACGACCCCGATGGCCCGCTCCCCAAGGCACGCTGCCAGGGACTGGAACAGCACGTCGCCGGGATGCTCGGAGGTGCCCACCGGGCGGGGCATGAGGACCCGGAGCCGGCCCTCGACCCAGGCCACGGTCATCCCTCCTGAGAGGACCAGGGCCTGGTCGGGCCGCACCTCATCCCCGGGCTGGGCGAGGTGGAAGGGGATGGCGGCTTGCCGTTCCAGAAGCCCGGGCAGCTGGCTCTGCTGGTCCTGGCCGTGGTGCAGGAGGACCAGGTAGGCGAGGCCGCCCGCCCTGGGTACGTCCATGAAGAAGCGCTGGAGGGGCTCCATTCCACCCGCGGAGGCCAACAGGCCAAGGACAGGGATGGTGGCTTCGGTAGGTACCATTCAATTCACCTGTCCGGGTTGCTGAGGATTTGGGCAAGCAGGCCTACAGGTATACCACCTCAGGCATCACGTTTGGGCCTGGCCAGCTTCGCAAATCGATAGGCATGAAAGCCCATGGATCAAGACTGGGTCTCATTCTCTGCCTACCCCGGATTTGCCTGCGGGGGCTATTGCCGGCAGAGCAGCCGAGACGCGAAGGAGCGGCCCAGGCCCTCGGGCCCGAAGCCCGCCAGCCCCCGGTAGGCTCCGGGCCTGCGCCAGGACTCGATCCTTTCCTGGGCCCGGTAGGCCCTCATGGCCTCCAGGTCGAAGGGGGCCAGCAGCACCTCCTCCCCCTCCCCCGCCTCGGCCACGCAGTGGTCCCGGGTCTCCCCGTCCGGGCCGGTGAAGGCCCTGCCGTCGAAGGCCACCGAATGGCCGTTCTCCTGGGGCGAGGCATAGTTGGCCACGGCCAGACCCTGGACGTTCTCGAAGGCCCGGGCGCGGAGCTGGGTCAGGCGGTTGGCCTCCAGGCGGCAGGCGTTGGGGACCAGGACCACCTCGGCGCCGTTGAGCATCAGCATCCGCGCGCTCTCGGGGAATTCCCGGTCATAGCAGATCATGGCCCCCAGGCGCACCGGGCCCGAGGCGGTCTCCAGGGTCGCCACGGGGAAACCGTCGCCGGGAGTCATGAGGCCCTCCCAGTCGAAGGCGCAGGTGTGGACCTTGGCGTAGCGCAGGACGGGCCGGCCCCGCCGGTCCACGAGGTGCAGGACGTTCTGGAACCCGACCCCCCGCCGCTCCAGGCAGGTGAAGGCGATGGCCAGGCCCAGTTCCCGGGCCAGGTCACGGTGGCGGCGGTGGAAGGGCCCCTCCGGGGGGACGCTCTGCGCGGCCAGGGCGGCGGCTTCGTATACCTTTCCGTGGCCGCAGTTCCACAGTTCGGGAAAGAGGGCGAGGTCCGCGCCGAGGGCGGCGGCCCTGCGGCAGAAGGCCTCCCCCTTGTCCAGGCTGGCCTGGGGATCCCCGGAAAGGTAGGTCATCTGCAGGAGGGCGACGGTGAACATCATCCTCTAAAGTGACCCGGGATGCCGGAAAGTTCCTAGAGCCTGACCACGTAATAGAAGGCTTTAGGCCTCCACCGTGGAGTGCAGGGCCATGCGGTTGCCCTCGCTGTCCTCGATGATGGCGCGGAAGCCGTGGGGGCCGATGGGGTGCAGGCCCTGCACCACCTTGCCGCCCAGGGCCTCGGCCTTCTCCAGGGCGTCCTTGATGCGGCCGTCGACGTTGAGGTAGACAAGAAGGCCGAAGGGACTGGTCTCCCGGGGCTTCACCACCAGGCAGCCCCCGTTGCCCCCGGCGTGGTCGAACACGCAGAACGGCATGCCGTTGAATTCGTCCCGGTGGACCTTGATGGCCAGCACGCCGGCGTAGAACGCCGCGGCGCGGTCCAGGTCCGCAACGGGAATATCGGTCCACACCACAAGGTTGTTCAGGGAATTGGCGTCGGCCACCTTGATCCTCCGGGCTGCCCGGAACTCCGGGTGCGGCCATAATACTCCTTCGAAGCGGATTCGGAAGTGACGGGAGGAGTCTTGGCGACACCAAATGAGAACCCCGGGGGAAACCCCAGGCGCTGGGCCCTGCTGGCCCTCACCTCGGTGGGGGCCTTCATGGCGCCCCTGGACGGCTCCATCGTGGCGGTGGCCATGCCCCACATGGGCCAGGCGCTGCACCTGAGCTTCGCGGCGTCCCTGTGGGTGCAGGCCTCCTACCTCCTGGCCATGGCGGTGACGCTCATCCCCCTGGGGAGGCTGGCGGACCAGTGGGGCAAGGTGCGCTTCTACCAGGCCGGGGTGGTGCTGTTCACCCTGGGCTCCCTGGCCGCGGCCTGCTCGGGCAGCGGCGCCGCGCTCGTGGCCAGCCGCATCCTCCAGGGCATCGGCGGGGCCCTGCTGAGCGCGACCTCGGCGGCCATCGTTACCAGCGCCTTCCCGCCCCGGGAGCGGGGCCGGGCCCTGGGCATCAACGTCATGGCGGTCTACGCGGGGCTCAGTCTCGGACCGCCCCTGGGCGGCTACCTCGTGAGCCACTTCACCTGGCCCTCCATCTTCCTGGTGAACCTCCCCGTGGGCCTGGCCACCCTGCTCTGGGGCTTCTACCTCCTGCCGGCGCGGGAGCGCGAACCCGGCCCCGCCGCCCGGGTGGACCTGGCCGGCGCGGTGCTGCTGGCCGTGACGCTCATGGCCCTCATCGTGCCCCTGACCTTCTCCTCGGAATGGGGCTTCCGGAGCTACGCCACCTGGGGCCTCCTGGCCATCGTCCCCTTCGCCCTGTGGGCCTTCCACGCCGTGGAGACCCGGGTGGCCTCGCCCATGATGGACCTGGGCCTGATCCTGGGGAACCGGCTCTTCGCCGCGGCCAACCTCGCGGCCCTGCTCAACTACTGCGCCCTGTACGCCGTGAGCGTGCTCACCGCGGTGCAGCTGCAGCTGGTCATGGGCCACCCCGCGCGGGTGGCGGGCTGGGTGATGATGGGCCAGCCCGTCATGCAGACGGTGCTGAGCCCCTTCGCGGGCCGGCTCAGCGACCGGATCGGTTCGCGCACCCTGGCCACCTCGGGCATGCTCATCGTGGCCCTGGGCATGGTGCTGCTGGGCGCCATGGGCCGCTACGCGACCCTGACCGGGATGGTGGGGTCCCTGGCCGTGGTGGGCCTGGGCATGGCCTCCTTCAGCGCGCCAAACACCAGCGCCATCATGGGGTGCGTCGAGCGCGGGCAGCTCAGCGTGGCCAGCGCCTTCCTCGCCACCATGCGCGTCACGGGCCAGGCGCTGAGCGTGGCCCTGCTGGGCGGCATCGCCGCCAGCCGCCTGGGCAGCGGCGGCTGGCGCATGCTGCTCCGCCAGGGCTCCCCCACGGCGGCCGAGGCGTTCGCCTGGGGCTACCGGGCCGCCATGTTCACGGGGGCCTTCCTGGCCCTCATGGGCGCCTGGGCGAGCCTGACCCGCGGCGCCCACAGGGTGCAGGACCCGGCCGGGGCGCAGCCCCAGAGTGCGCGGGCCTGACCATGTTCGGCAGCGTCGCCATCGATGGCCGGACCTTCGCCCCGGCCCTGTTCCTGGCCCCCATGGAGGGCATCACCAACTCAGCCTTCCGCCGCCTCCTGTCGGACTTCGGCGGCTACGGCGCCCTGTTCACGGAGATGCTCTCGGCCTCGGCCTTCCTCCACGAGAAGACCGCCTCCTCCGCCTTCACCCGCAAGCGCCCCTGCGAGGGCCCCGTCATCTACCAGTTCGGCGCCTCGGGGGACGAGGACCTGGAGGCCCTCTGCCGCAAGCTGCCCGAGCTGGACGCGGCCGGCATCGACCTGAACCTGGGCTGCCCCGCCCCCAAGATCCGCGCCAGCGGCTGGGGCGTGGCGCTGTGCCAGGACTTCCCCCGGCTGCGGTCGGTGCTGGAACGGCTCCGCCGCAACTATCCCGGCACCCTCACCGTGAAATGCCGCCTGGGGGACGATCCGGCCAACTGGCGGGAGGCCTTCCTGGAGCGCCTGAGGCTCTACGAGGACCTGGGCGTGAGCGCCGTGACCGTGCACGCGCGCTTTTCGGGGGAGAAGCTCAAGCGGCGGCCCCGGTGGGAGGAGTTCCCCTGGATCGCCGCCAGCACCCGCCTGCCGGTGCTGGGCAACGGCGACCTGTGCAGCCCCGCCGAGCTCGAGCGGAACCGGGCCCTCTTCGAGCCCCTGGCCGGGCTCATGCTGGGCCGCATCGCCGTGGTGAAGCCCTGGATCTTCCGGGAGTTCGCGGGACTGCCGCCCCTGGAGCTCGACCGGCGGGAGGTCTGGGAGCGCCTCTACCGGTACACCCTCGAGGACATGCCCCCCGAGCGGGCCTTCGGCAGGCTCATGGACTTCACCTACTACTTCGCGAAGAACTATTTCTTCGGCCACGAACTGTACCGCGGGGTCCAGCGGGCCCGCACGCCGGAGGCCATACGCGAGGCCGTGCTGCGCTTCCTGGACAAGGGCCCGGCCCTCAGCCCCGGGCAGGGACTTTCCTTCACGTAACTTTTTTCACACTCTGCCCGCGCGGATTTAGTACCATTCTCGAACATAAGCACCCATCACAACCCACCGCAGGAGCCTCCATGAAAATCACCGAGCGCCAGGCCAAGGATGTCCTCATCCTCGCCCCGGAAGGCAAGATCACGCTGGGCAACGGCGACCAGGAACTGGGCGAAGCCGTCAGGCAGGCCCTGGAAAAGGGGAACCGCAAGATCCTCATCGACTTCACCAAGGTCACCGTCCTGGATTCCTCCGGACTGGGCGAGCTGGTGGGCTGCTACACCTCCATCAAGAACCGCCAGGGCGTGCTCCGCATCTGCGGCCTCAACTCCCGTATTTTCAACCTCATGCAGATGACCAGCCTCCATTCCGTGTTCGAGGTGCTGGACACCGAGGCCGAGGCCCTGGCCGGCTTCTAGTTGATCGAGGAACCTCCCCCTCCGGCGCCCGCGCCGCCACCGGCACCGGCAGGGGGGGCCCGGGGTTTCGTGGCGCGGTGGTGCGAACGCCCCCTCCGCGCGGGCTGGTCCTGGTTCGTGGCCTTTTCCGCACTGGCCTGGCGGGGGCTCGCCCTGGGCACCCTGGCCCTGACCGTGGTCCTGTGCGCGCTGCTCGGGTGGACCCTGCGGACCGGCCTGGGCCGGGTGCCCGACGTCCTCCTGGGCCTGGCGGCCGGGGGCTTCGCCATCCTGGTCCTGGGCGGAATGGCGGCCCTGGTCCGCTTCGTCCTCGCCTCCTGCCCGTGGCGGCTGGTCGTGGCCGTCCCGGGTCCCTATGTCCTGCTGGCGGGCCTGGCCTGGTTCCTGGGCTTTCCCCCGGCCGCGGCCCTGGTCCTGCCGGCGCTCCTCATCCTGGCGGTGGGGGGCCTGGGCGGCGGCATTTCGGCCCTGTTCCGGAGCCACGCCACACGCCTGAGCACCATCGTGGGCGCGGCCGTGTCCATCCTCCTGGCCCTGGGGCTCACCACGTTCCTCGTGTTCCGGCTCCGGGCCCCCGGCTCGGACCCCTACCTCCAGCCGGCCCCGGAAGCCCGGAGCGTGGCGCCCGTCCAGGCCCCGGACCCCGGCACCCCCGGCCTCTGGAAGACCGCGCGCCTGACCTACGGAAGCGGCCAGGATGCGCGCCGGCGCGAGTTCGGCTCCCAGGCGGCGTTGCGCACGCGGCCGGTGGACGCCTCCCTGCTCCTGCCCGGCTTCAAGGGCTTCAAGGCCCGGATCCGGAAATGGTACTGGGGCTTCGGCCCCGAGGCGTTCCCCCTGAACGCGCATGTCACCTATCCCGTCGGCCTGGGCCCGTTCCCCCTCATCCTCGCGGTGCACGGCAACCACGAGGCCCCGGTCGACTCGGACACCGGCTACGACTACCTGGGCGACCTCCTGGCCTCCCGGGGGTTCATCTTCGTCTCGGTGGACGAGAACTTCCTCAACGGCTCCTGGGAAGGGGGCATCGACAAGGAGAACGCGACCCGGGCCTGGCTCCTCCTGAAGCACCTTGAAGCCTGGCGCGCGTGGAACGGTACCCCGAGCAATCCCTTCCAGGACAAGGTGGATCTCGCCAACGTCGGGCTCATCGGCCATTCCCGGGGCGGGGAGGCCGTGGCCCTGGCCGCGGCCTTCAACAAGCTCCCCTGCGACCCCGAGAACGCGGCCCTGCCCTTCGCCTTCGGCTTCGGCATCCGGGCGGTGGTGGCCATCGCCCCCTGCGACGGGCAGTACGAACCCACGGGCCTGCCCACCCCCCTGGAGGACACCCCGTACTTCGTGCTCCAGGGCAGCCACGACAGCGACGTCTCCGACTTCGCCGGCCAGAGGCCCTACCGGCGCGCGCGGTTCTCGGGCGCTCAATACGGATTCAAGGCGGCCCTGTGGCTCTACCGGGCCAACCACGGCCAGTTCAACACCGTGTGGGGGCGCTTCGACCAGGCGCCGCCCCTGTCCTGGTTCCTCGCCACCGGGCCGCTCATGGCCGGGGAGGACCAGCGGCGCATCGCCCAGGTCTTCATCTCGGGGTTCCTGGAAGCCACCCTCCACGGGCGCAGGGAGTACGTCCCCATGTTCCGGGACCCCGCCGCGGCCGCGGCCTGGCTGCCCCGGGCCCTGCTCCTGAACCAGTACGAGGATTCGACCTATCACCCCGTGCACCGCTTCGACACCGGCCTCGACCTGACCCGGGCGACCCTGCCCGGCGCCACCATCAAGGGGGAGAACCTCACCGTCTGGCGCCAGGGGATGGTGGAAGGCCGCGGCGACTGGTCCTTCCGGAGCCGGGCCGTGCACCTGGGCTGGGCGCGCGGCGCGGGCCTGCCCAGCTACACCCTCGAGCTACCTGCCCTTGATTGGAGCCCGGCCCTCACCTCGCGCCTGGTGCTCTCCCTGGCCGCCAGCGACGAGGACCCTCAACCGGGCGGGAAGGCCCCTGCCGGCGAGGCCACGAAAGAGCCCATCGATTTCACGGTGGAACTCGTGGATGCCGACGGCACGGTGGCCCGGGTGCCCCTCAGCCGAGTCCGGTCCCTCCCGCCAGCGTTCAAGGTCCGCTTCACCAAATGGGACCTCCTGGAGCGCACAGCCTACCACCGCCCCTGGGAGCCGGTGTTCCAGACCGTTGAGCTGCCCCTGACCCTCTTCAAGGAGGCCGTGCCGTCCTGGAGTCCCACGGAGTTGCGGGAGATCCGCCTGGTCTTCGACCGGACGCCCCGGGGCCTCGTCCTCCTGGACCAGGTGGGCTTAACGGATTGAAATAAGGTGACCTTCAGGAAAAAGACTGCCTTGCCGATAAGGAAGGCAGGAAGGACCCCATGGACGTCCAGGCCGTCGCCTACACCGCCCCCCTCTCGCTGCCGCTCCCCGTCACGGCCGCCACCGGGGCCCTGTTCCAGAACGTGGTGGCGACCCTGGCCTCCTCCGCCTACGACGTGCAGCTGACGGTCCCCATGCCCGCCGACACCACCCTGCTGCAGGCGGAGTATCCCACCCCGGTGGTGGACACCACGATCCTCCAGGCCGAAGTCAACGCCGGCCTGGCCGTGGCCCCGGACAACGGGACGGTGGTCACGCTCCCGGCGCCCCTGGCAGGTCCCGCGCTCCTCCTGGAAGCCGCGGCCCTGACGGGCGAGGCCCCTCTGGCCGACCTCCTGGCGCCGCAGCCGGCCCCGCTGGTTGTTGCGCCCCTTCCCGCCCAGCCGGCACCGGCCGCCCCCGCGCCAGCCCTTCCGGAGCCCCTGCCGCTCCCGGTCGAGGCGGCGGGGCCGTTGAACCTCGGAGCCGTGCCACCGCCGGAACTCCCGGCCCCCTCTCCCGATGCCCTGGCTTCGGCCCAGCTCCAGGCCGACCTGGCCCAGGACGCGTCGAGACAGGCGGATCTGCAGGCCGATGATCGCGTCGCGGAGGCGGCGATGATCCTCCAGGCGCAGCAGACGATCGTGGCCGCCCTGAAGTCCGGCGCCGGGGATGTGGCCCTCCTGCTCAGCGGACTGCCGCCGGGCGCCACCGCGACCCTCCTGGGAGGCGGCTGGGTGCGCGTGCCTCCCGGGACGGAACCCGGCCTCGCGGAGGCACTCTGGGCCTTCCAGTTCCCCTTCTACAACATCGACATTCCCGCGGTGACCACGGCCACCCGCCCGAACCCAGCCCGGGACGAGGGCAAGCGTACGGGTGTCAAGAGCCCGCCCCTCACAGCCTATGGCCCCCGGGGCGAAAAGGAGGCCCAGCCCGGCCTCCCCAGCGCCTCGACCCTGGATATCCTTGACTGACGCCCTGGACCGCCCCGGGGACCCGCGCCAGGAACCCCGTCCATGGAACTCCGCCCCAGCTATTTTCTGCCCACGCGCACCGCGCGCCTGCGGATGCTGGCCCATACCCGGCACATCGTGGCGGTGATGCTGCCCCTGGGCGCCGGGGTGGGGTTCCTGGTGGCCATGGCCCTCTTTGGCCTTGAGCGCTTCGAACCGTGGGTCGTCCACGTCGGCTGGCGGACCCGGCTCACGCTGCTCCTGCCCGCCCTGGGCCTGTTCTTCACCACCCTGTGGCTGAAGGGCACCCGCATCGGCGAGGTCTCCCTGGTGGCGGACATGGACCTGGCCCGGGTGGATCCCTACCAGGCCTTCCCCTTCTGGAAGTCCCTGGGGAAGGTGGTGGGGTGCGTCCTCACCATCGGCTTCGGGGGCTCCGCGGGCGTGGAGGGCCCGGGCAAGTGGTTCGGCGCCGCCATGGGCCTGCAGTACCACCGCGTCCTGCGCACCTCCTCCCAGTACCTGGGGATCGTGCGCAGGCTGGCACGGCCCCCGCTGGTCATGGCCCGGGCCGGGGCCGCCGCGGCCCTGGCGGCCGTCTTCCGGGCGCCCCTCTCGGGCGCGCTCATGGCCGCCGAGCACCACGGCAAGCTGGCCTCGGAGGCCCTCATCCCCTGCCTGGTGTCCGCCGCCTCGGGCTACGTGGTCTTCTCCGGCATCCTGGGCTACGAGCCCCTCCTGCCCCTGCCCCGGGCCGTCCTGCCCCTGCGGGCCCGGGAGCTGTTCTGGGCCCTGCTCCTGGGCCTCCTTTGCGGCCTGGCCGCCACCCTGTACAACCGCCTTCTGGCCTTCCTCACGCGAGCCATGAAGCGGACACCGCTGCTCTGGCGCGGCCTGGTCGCGGGCATCGGCCTGTGCCTCCTGGCCCTGCCGGGTCGCTTCATCTTCCACGACCTGCCCATCACCCAGGGCGGCGGCCTGGACCTGGTGGAGGCCCTGCTCAAGGGGGACCCCCTGCCCGGCCATGCCCTGTGCTTCCTCGCCCTCAAGATGGCCGCCACCGCCCTGACCTTCGCCGGGGGCGGGATCGGCGGCCTCTGGCTGCCCTCGCTGGCCATGGGGGCGGCCTTGGGCACGGCCTTCGACGGGTTCCTGCACCTGGGGACCCATGGCTACATGACCCTCGTCGGAGCCGCGGCCGTGGCCGGGGCGACCCACGAATCACTTCTGGTGCCGGTGGTCTTCCTGGCGGAAACAACCGGGCAGGCGGCACTGGTGGTGCCGGCGCTCATCGCCACGACGGTCTCGTAGGTGGTCATGCGGGAAGGGAATTGACCCTACGTTGGAAAAAGCGGCCGGGCCACCCCATCCGTCTCCGGTCGCACCAGGGTCCCCGCCCGGATCCCCAGCAGCCTCAATTTCCGCTCCAGAGGCGCCCGCTTCAGGCACTCCCGGGCGGCGTCCCGCAGCTCGTCCGCCCCGGCCACGGCGTGGGCCAGGGTCACATCCCGGCTCAGGATGGTGAAATCATCGAAGCGGAGCTTGATGCCCACGGTGCGGGCCAGGAAGCCCTTCCGCTCCAGATCCTGGGCCAGGCGAGCGCACAGGTCCAGGAGGATGGCGGTGAGCTGGGCGCGGTCCTGGCGGGGGTGCAGGTCGTGCGCGAACGTCGTCTCCCGGCTGACGGACTTGACCTCCCGCTCCAGAACCAGGGGGCGCTCGTCCCGTCCGTGGCTGGCCTCGTGGAGCCAGGCGCCGTAGGCCCGGCCGAAATGCTGGATGAGGAACCCAGGGTCCGCCGCCGCCACCTGGCCCAGCGTCCGGATGCCCAGGGCTTCCAGTTTCTCCCTGGCCTTGGGGCCGATGCCGTTCAGGGCGGAGGCGGGCAGCGGCCAGATGCGGGTGGACAGGTCCTCCAGGGTCAGCACCGTGAGGCCGTCGGGCTTGTCCAGTTCCGAAGCGAGCTTGGAGAGGGTCTTGTTCGGGGAGACCCCGATCGAGCAGGTGAGGCCCGTGGCGCGGAACACGGCTTCCTTGAGGCGCCGGGCCAGGGCGCGGGTCTCCCCCGGGACCTCCGTGAGGTCCAGGTAGATCTCATCGATGCCCCGGTCCTCCATGCACGGGGCCAGTTCCGCCACCGCAGCCTTGAAGACCCGCGAGACCCGGCTGTAGGTCTCGTAGTCGCCGGGGAGGAGGATGGCGTCCGGGGCCAGGGCCGCGGCCTTCATGAGGCCCATGCCCGAGCGCACGCCGAACTGCCGGGCCTCGTACGTGCAGGTGGTCACCACCCCTCGCCCCGCGTAGTCCCGCAGCCGCTGGAGGCCGCCCGGCCCGGACTTCCTGCGCCCCCCGCCGATGACCACCGGCTGGCCCTTGAGCTCAGGGCGCTGGAGCAGTTCAACGGAGGCGAAATAGGCGTCCATGTCCAGGTGCGCGATGCGCCGCCCGGAGGTGGGCAGGTCGGTCGCGGCTGGCAACAAGGGGGGATCCCCGTTCGGCATGACGAAATTATAACGAATCCGCGCATTTTCGCGAGCCAAGAATTGAACCCGAAGCGTCCTGATGACACATACTTTACAAGAGGCGCCCGACCCTCAACCCTTTTTCCCGAAAGGGGTCCAATCTAACGAAAGGAGCGGACCATGGTCATCCCTCGCACCTTCCCATCGCTTCTCCGCAGCACCGCCCTTCTCCTGGCGGCCACCACGGCCTTCGCCGGCGTGCCCGGCTTCCATGCGTTCGGTTCCTTCGGCCATGCCGGCGCGTCCGTCGGGCGGGCTGGCGTGGCCGGCATCGCCCGCGGCGGCTTTCGCGGCGGCATGCGGGCCGGCTTCGGTTTCCACGGGTACGGCACCGTCGGCGTGCTGCCCCGGGGCTACATGACCTACCGCTGGGGCGGCTCCCCCTACTTCTGCAGCGGCGGCTTCTGGTACCGGCCCTGGGGCGGCGCCTACGTGGGCTGCTACCCTCCCTTCGGCCTCTACCTGCCCATCCTGCCCCTGGCCTGCACCGCCCTGTGGCTGGACGGCGTGCGCTACTACACCTACCAGGACGTGTACTACACCGATGCCCCCTCCGGCGGCTACGTGGTAGCCGAGCCACCTACCAGCCGAGTGGCCCCCGCCCCAAGCGCCGAGCGCGGTGACGCGGCCGGCGATGCGCTGCTCATCTCCCCCAAGGAAGGCCAGAGCCCTGAGCGCATGAAGGCCGATCGCAGCGACGCCCAGCGCTACGCCATGCAGAAGAGCGGCTACGACCCCGCCTACAGCGATCCCAACGACCCCGGCACCCCCCGGGCCCGCAAGGCCTACCTACGGGCCATGAGGACCTGGCTGGAGGACCACGGCTACACCGTCGACTAGGCGCCGAACCTAGGCTTTCCGGGCCAGGACGACGACGGTCTTGTCGTCGCTGGGGGGGGTGCCGTCCTCGAAGGCCAGCACTTCGTTGATGATCACATCCAGAGCCTGGCCGGCGGGAAGCCCGCCCAGGGTGGATGCCAGCGCCCTCCAGCGGCTGTCGCCGAAATCGTCCACCATGGGGTTGCCGGCCTCCAGGATGCCGTCCGTGACGAGCAGAAGGGAATCCCCTGGTTCCAGGCGGACCTGATGGGGCTGGAGGGGGTTTGCAGCAAACAGGCCGACTGGCAGACCGGAGCAGGCCAGTTCCAGGACGTCGCCCTTGCGGATGAGGAGGGGCGGGACGTGGCCGGCGTTGACGTAGTCGATGAGGCCGGTGGCGGGATCGAAGACACCGTAGAAGAAGGTGGCGTATTTCCGCCCTCCCGTCAGGCCGTTGATGAGGTGGTTGAGCTGTTCCATCAGGCGGCCGAGGTCCGCGGTGAGGGCCGCGGCCATGCGCAGGGCCGTCTGGAGGCTCGACATGACCAGGGCCGCCGAGACGCCCTTGCCGGAGACATCCCCGATGGAGAAGCCCAGCCGGCCATCCGACAGCTCGATGAAGTCGTAGCAGTCCCCGCCCACCTGGTAGCAGGGCAGGCACAGGGCGGCCACCTCCAGGCCACGGATGTCCACGGGCGGATCGGGGAAGAGCCGCGTCTGGATCTGGCGGCCCAGGTGGAGATCCCGTTCCACCCGCTCCAGTTCGAGCTTGCTGCGCAGCAGGAGGGTGTTCTCGATGGCCAGGGCCATGGGTTCGGAAATGGAGTTCAGGAAGGTGAGGTCGGCCTGGCAGAAGGGCCCCCCCTGGCGGTTGAGCAACTGGAGCACGCCCACCACCAGGCCCGCGCGGTTGTGGATGGCGGTGCACAGCACCGAGCGCGTGCGGAAACCCGAGCGCTCGTCCACGCCCCGGTCGAAGCGAGGGTCCTCGTAGGCGTCATCGATGAGGATCGACTCCCCCGTGGCGGCGACCGTGCCCGCCAGCCCGTGCCCCATGGGCAGCCGAATGACCGTGCTGCCCAGACCGGACGCGATCCGCGACCACAGTTCGCCTTTGCCGTGGTCCACGAAATAGAGGGTGCCCCGCTCCACATCCAGTTCCTGGCTCGCCACCGTGAGGATGGCCGACAGCAGGGCCTCTTCATCCAAAGTTGAATTTATGATCTTGGTCGCTTCCACCAACCGGGTCAGCCGCTGCAACTCTCGCTCGAGTTCGTTGGAAGGAATCGGCATACCCATCCTTGGTTGGGGCACAGGACAACTGTCGAAGTGTATTGGAGGAACAATCATTAGTCGATGCTGAAAATGGGCCAATCGAAGGGAGGCATGCCTTGGTGACCGGGCTTTCCCTCCGGCCTCCACCCATTTTCACCGTTCAAGTCCCGTCCGCTCTGGCGCAAGCGGTATGAATCATGGACGGTCTCGAATTCGTGCGGCAACTGGCGGAACAGTTGCTCGAAACCCAGGCCCTGGAGGCCTGGCCGACCATCCGGAGGGGGACTCCCCTACCGCTTCACGAGGGAGACGTACTTCCGGTCGGCCTCCTTCACATGCTGCACAAGCCAGGTCCTGAGGCGCATGGGGAAGAAGAGGGCGCTGATGGCTCCGGTCTGGAACTTCCGGAGCATCTCCTTGGCCTCCTCGAAGAGGGCCTGGTGCTCGGCCGCGTGGAGCTTGAGCCCCGTGTAGAAGGCCTCCTGCATCGCGGCCTCCTCGTGGTCGAAGTGCTCCCGGGCCTGCTGCAGGAGCTTCTCCATGAGCTTGTAGGCGAGGTCCCGGTCCCGCTTCACCGTCACCGCGGCGTGGATGTCGCAGATGCTTTCCGCCAGACGCTCATGCTCCTGGTCGAAGCGGGCGATGCCCAGGTGGGCGCCGTCCCGGGACCAGCAGAGGAAGGCGTCTTCGGGCTTGCTTTTCGACTGGATGAACCGCATGGCGGAACCCTCCTCTGCCCTCCACGTTATCCGGCACGCTGGCTTCGATGCCTACCACTTTAGTCTTAACCCGAGTGCGGTTCCAAGGGAAAAAGCGCGGGCCCGGGAGCCCCGGGCACTGCCTGCTGACAATCATCTAAACTGAATTATTTTTTTATTTCACTACGGAGTGACGGACTTCCACCCCGGTGGCCTTCACCTCGATCTCCACCCGCCGGTTCCGGGCCTGTCCTTCCGGCGTGCCGTTCTCGGCGAGGGGCTGGTCCGGCCCGAGGCCGAGGCTCCGGACCCGGCCGGCGGGAAGCCCGGCCTTGACCAGGATGGCGGCCACCGCCTCGGCCCGCTTCCGGGAAAGCACCATGTTGAAGGCCCGGCTCCCCACGCTGGAGGTGTGGCCCGTCACCACGAGGGTGTAGGTGCCCGCATAGGCCTTGAGGCTCTCGGCCACCTGGCGGATCGCGGCTTCGCCCTTGGGCGTGAGTTCGGCCTTGCTGTTCGCGAAATGCAGGGTGGCGTCATCCAGCACGATCCGGGTGGGGGGCTTGGGCGGCGGAACGGGTTCGGGCGGCGGCGGGATGACGACGGGGGCGGGGGCCGGGGCCGGAGGGGCCACCACCGGGGGCGGTGCCGCGGGTGCGGGTTTCGGTGCCGGCTCGGGAGCCGGCACGGGGGCGGGCGCAGGCGCAGGAAAAGGAGCCTGCGCAGCCACCGGCGCACGCTCGCCCCACCGCACACCCAGCCCCAGAATGGCCGCCTTTTCCGTGCGGCTCACCTGGGTCTCGATGGTGGTGGCCCGCACTTCCAGGCTCGTGATGACGTGGTCGCCCAGGGCGCCCTGGACCCCGACCCCCCCAAGGAAGGCCAGCCGGGTGCGGGTCACCGGTCCCAGCGAATAGGGCGAGCCGATCTCCGCCCCGCCCAGGCCCGCCCGCAGGTAGGGAAACCACATCCGGCCATCCGGGTTGAGCCCGAAGAGCAGGGAGCCCATCACCAATTTCTCATCGGACCTGGCTGTGGTGCGCTGGCTTTTCAGGGTCCCCTGCAGGTAGTCCAGTTCGGCGGCCCAGCGGGGGGTGAACCACATTCCGGCGCCCAGGCCCACCTCCGTCAGGTCCTTGATGCAGTTGCAGGTGTCGGGCTTGACCAGGGCGGCCTTGGCCTGGATCCAGCCCGGCGGGGGGAGAGCGGGATCCCCCGCCGCGAGGGTGGCCGTGAGGAGGAAGAACAAGACCCCCTTATCCATGCGCATGGGAACTCCGATCCGAAGCATTGTGCTATTCACAGTTGAGGCTGTCCACGTAGGCGTAGCCGGCATGTATGCCGCCGTTGCAGTCCGAGACGGTGATGACGACCCGGACCCAGTGGCCAACGTAGGAAGACATATTGAGGTTCATCTTCTGCCAGGGGATGCTGACCCACTCCGTATCCCCGGCCAAGGCCACACTGGGCTGCCAACCTGCGAAGGTGGGGTCGCCCGCATAGAAGTGGTGATAGTAGATGTTGCTGGCGTAGGTCCCGGTGGTGAGGTTGGTCGCGAAACTGCCCGAGGTGCCGAAATCCTGGATCAGGACGTCGACGTAGGGGCGCTGGGGCGGCGCGTGCGAGGTGGTGCCCGCCTGGATGACGGCGGACCACCAGAAGGAGAGGGTGGGCGAAGAGACATTTGGAACCTTGACGGTCTGGACCAGGCGCTCCAGGGACCTGAGGTTCTGCCCATTCTCCTCCGTGACGAAAGCGGCGCCCTGGGTCGACGTGGTATTGTTGCTCGCGTTCTGATCGTCGTTGAGCCTGAAGGCGTTGTTCCCGGACAGCACCACGGGGAGGTAGGTCGTGAAGCCGGTCCCCCCCGTCACGTGGTTGGTATGGGCATGGGGGTCGATGGTGCCGGCCTCGTTCACCAGCAGGGCGCCTCCAATGGGGTTCCCCTTGGTGTCATTGGCGTGGAAACCGTTCGTCCAGGCGGAGGTCGACAGGTAGGCCGAATTGACGTAGGTGATCGTCCAGGAGGGAGAGGATCCCGAGACGGTGCAGTTGCCGAACACATCCCCGGTCGTGCTCCAGGAGCCCAGGAAATTGCCATTGATATCCACGGGATAGCCATTCAGGGAAGAGGACGCGTTCACGTACTGATGAGTCCAGGCCCCGACGGCTCCCGTGGTCGTATTCACGCTGCTGACGTTTTCAAAGCAGGAGTCGGCGAACCAGGGTGCGGAGCTGGCGAGGGTGTACTCCTGGAAGCCTGAGTGGCTGAAGGTGGGATCGCAGGGGTTCTGCGAGGTTTCCAGCATGACGATGGTGCTGTAGGGGTTCGGCAGGGGGGTCGGGATGGTGAATTTGAAGACTCCGCCGGTGTCGCCCACATACTGGGCGGTCCGGGGTCCGCCATTGACGCTCAGGAACACGTAGGCCTGTGCAGGATTGTCGGTGCCATTGGCCACGGTCCCGGTGATGACGGTCGAGCTGAGAGCCGAAACCATCTGGATCGCCGCGGGGTCCGTGGGCGTGCTGCCATTGATCGTGATGTCCGTGAACTGGGCGAAGGGAGGGTTCCCCCAGGGAGTGGCCTGGGTGGCACCCGCGAAGGGAATCTCGTAGTCCTTCAGCTGATGGACGCTGGTCTGGCCCTCGAAGGCGAACTGGGTGAGCGCCGGACTATAGCCCGCGGCAACATTGTAGTTGGTGAAAGTGCCTGTGCCCGTCGGGCTCCAGTCGAGGACGAGGGTGGCGGAGGCGCTCCCTGGATAATTGGGATCCATGACACTGAAGGTGGCCGGGGTGGTTGACCCGACGTAGCCATAGACCGCCGTGGCCACGGCGCTGCCCGAAGCAGGCCGGGCGTCACCCATGAGCAGGAGCTGGGGCTGGCCGGTGACCGCAAGCCCGGTGATCAGGGCCAGACCGGTCTGGGTGTTGGTCAGCCCGTAGGGCACCACGGTAATGGTGGAACCGGAGGCCTCGGAGTATTCCTGTTTCCAGAGCTGGTTCCAGTTCTCCAGCGTCCCGTTGGCGAGGCGGCTGATGAGGGCCTGGGCGTTGACGTCGGTGTCGGTGGTGAACACGGAGTGGAGACCGATGCCGTTCTTGGAGGTGTTGCCCGCGTTATCCTTCCAGAACGGACCATACCAGGAGGCGAAGGAGGCCATGCCCAGGCTGCTGCCGCCGGGGATACCGTAGTTCCCCTGGTTCCACTGGTACCAGTCGTCGGTGCCGTTCGTGATCGCAGGAGAGAGGGTCTCCGAGGCCGGCGTGCCGGTCCCCAGGCCGGGAATGCCCAGCACGGCGTACCGGCCCGGCAACAGGGTGGTGAAGGTGACGGTGCTGCTGGTGGTGTTCACGCTCTTCAGGCCCGCCGATTCCCACTTGCCGAGGGCGGCGTCCCAGTAGAAGGGCACCGGCAGGTCATTGGCGCCCAGGTTGGGGGTCGAGTAGGAGGTACTGTAGGGAAGTGTCACCGTCACGGGAACCCTGAAGGGATAGGAATCCGTCACGAAGTTGAAACTCGGCGAATAGGCGTAGACACCTGTGGCGAGAGGCGTGCCCACGGTCAAGGCCTCGTCGTTCGTGATCGTCAGGGTGACGTTGCCCGAGCAGAGTGCCGAGCCTGAGTCGGAGCCGTACACCGCCTGGTCGGGGATCACCACCTGGACGTTGTAGAGCGGGTTGTCCGGATCCGTCGAGGGCGTGTAGATCGAACCATTCGCGGAGTTGACCAGGGGAAGCGCTTCGGACTTGGACACCCACTTGATGGTGGCCGTGGCCGTGACCTGATCCCCCGTGGCATTGATCACCGTGAGGGTGTAGGTCTGGGTGAGCTGGGTGTTCTGGATCCCGGTCGTGTAGCCGGTGCCGGAAGTGACCCCTGCCCCGCCGTTGATGCCCGGCGTGATCACCGCCGACCCGCCGCCACCGGTGATGGTGAAGGTGGGAGTGAGCGTGACTGCGGTGCCGGTATAGGCGATCGCGGTTCCGGAGCTCATCCTGAGATACCCTGACGGCGTCAGCGTCGCGGTGGGATCCGCAATCACCGTCTGGGTGAGCACGGTGGAGGTGGACGAGGTGAAGTTGGTGTCCCCGCCGTAGACGGCGGTGATGCTGCGGGAGCCCAGGGCCAGCGTGGTCGTCGTCAGGGTCGCCGTCGTCCCGGCCAGGGTGCCGGTGCCGATGGAGGTGGCCCCGTCATTGAAGGTGACAGTGCCGGTGGGCGTGCCGCCCGTGGAAGCCACGGTGGCTGTGAAAGTGACGCTCTGGCCAAGGCTCGACGGATTCAGGCTGCTCGCCACCGTGGTGGTGGTGCCGGCCTGGTTCACGGTCTGGACGAGCGGGCCGGAGGTGGAGGTCAGGAAGTTGCTGTCCCCGCCGTAGACGGCGGTGATGTTCCGGGCACCCAGGGCCAGCGTGGTCGTCGTCAGGGTCGCCGTCGTTCCGGCCAGGGTGCCGGTGCCGATGGGGGTGGTCCCATCCTTGAAGGTGACGGTGCCGGAGGGCGTGCCACCCGCACCGGTCACGGTGGCGGTGAAGGTGACGCTGGCCCCGAAGGTGGACGGGGTCCCGCTGGTTGCCACCGTGGTGGTGGAGGCATTCTGGTTCACGACCTGCGTGAGCGTGGCGGAAGTGGACGTGGTGAAGTTGGTGTCCCCGCCGTAGACGACGGTGATGCTGTGCGATCCCGTGGTCAGGGCGCTCGTGGCCAGGGTGGCCGTGCCGCCGGCGAGGGTGCCCGTGCCCAGGGTGGTCCCGCCGTCCTTGAAGGTGACGGTGCCGGTGGGCGGGCCTCCCGCCCCGGTCACGGTGGCGGTGAAGGTGACGCTGGCACCGAAGCTGGACGGGGTTCCGCTGGTCGCAACCGTAGTGGTGGAGGCATTCTGGTTCACGACCTGCGTGAGCGAGGCGGAGGTGGACGTGGTGAAGTTGGTGTCCCCGCCGTAGACGACGGTGATGCTGTGCGATCCCGCGGTCAGGGCGCTCGTGGCCAGGGTGGCCGTGCCGCCGGCGAGGGTGCCGGTGCCCAGGGTGGTCGCGCCGTCCTTGAAAGTGACGGTGCCGGTGGGCGGGCCACCCGCCCCGGTCACGGTGGCGGTGAAGGTGACGCTGGCCCCGAAGCTGGACGGGGTCCCGCTGGTCGCCACCGTGGCGGTGGATGCATTCTGGTTCACGACTTGCGTGAGCGTGGCGGAAGTAGACGTGGTGAAGTTGGTGTCCCCGCCGTAGACGACGGTGATGCTGTGGGAACCTGCGGTCAGGGCGCTCGTGGCCAGGGTGGCCGTGCCGCCGGCGAGGGTGCCGGTGCCGAGGGTGGTCGCGCCGTCCTTGAAGGTGACGGTGCCGGTGGGCGTGCCACCCGCCCCGGTCACGGTCGCTGTGAACGTGACGCT
>Ga0316217_10000224_pt1 | contig 84683 bp, 35 predicted proteins | sample 1anoAmetaG_FD_203633 | JGI IMG/M metagenome (GOLD analysis project Ga0316217, IMG submission 203633) | Freshwater microbial communities from Trout Bog Lake, Wisconsin, USA - 1anoA | ecosystem: Environmental > Aquatic > Freshwater > Lake > Hypolimnion/Profundal zone | place: USA: Wisconsin...
GATGTAGAAACTGCCCACGCCGGCGAATTCCTGCGCCACGCGGATGCCTTCGTGCGTTAAATGGACCGACTTGCGGTCAAATTCCACCTCGTAAAGCTGCGTCTGGGTGGCCAGTTCCGCCTCGGCACGGGCCAGTTCCCCCTCGCCTTCGGTGATCGTTTGCGTGAGCTTGGCGGCCTTCTGCGGATCGCCTTTATCCAGCTTCAAGTCCCCCTGGGCGCCCTTGATCTTGCGCTTGGCCGCCTCCACGCGGGCGTTGACGCTGTCCCACGGGCGCTGGGCCTCGATGAGCTTACGCGTGACCTCCTCGGCGGCCTTGTACTTGGGGGAATCATCGTGGGCCGGGCCGGAAATGATCAAGGGCGTGCGGGCTTCGTCGATCAGGATCGAGTCGACTTCGTCGACAATGGCAAAGTCGCGGCTGCGCTGGCACTGCTCTTCCAGGCTGGTCTTCATGTTGTCGCGCAGGTAGTCGAAGCCGAATTCGCTGTTGGTGCCATAGGTGACATTGCACTGGTAGGCTTTCTTGCGGCTCTCGTTTTCCATGAATGCCTGGATGTACCCCACCGACATGCCCAGGGCGTAAAATGCCGGGGCGACCCAGGACGAGTCGCGCCGGACCAGGTAATCGTTGACCGTGACCACGTGGCAATGTTTGCCGGTGAGCGCCATCAGGAAGCAGGCCAGCGGGGCGACGAAAGTTTTGCCTTCGCCGGTGGACATTTCGGCAATGCGCCCCTCGTAGAGCACCATGCCGCCGATGAGCTGCACATCGAACGGGCGGGCGCGGAAGGGGGGGCGGTCGTCGGGCACGGCACCCCGGATGGCGTTGTACAGCGCGACCGGGATATCGACAAAACGCCAGTCATGCTCGCCGACGCAGCGGGATTTGACCTCGGCATACTGCTGCTGGGCTTCGAGCGGCAGGATGGCCGGATCGAACGCGACGGCCGGATCAAAGGCCGAGCGCAGGCCGATCTGGCGGTCCATCGATTCGCGCATCAGGGCGAAGGCTTCGGGCAGGATCTCGGTATCCTTGGCGTCCTTGTCCAGACGGGCGGCCAATTCCTGGGCCTTGGTGCGCATCTCGGTATCGCTAAGGGTGCGAATCTGCGGCTCCAAGGCGTTGATCTGGTCAACGCGCTTGCGATAAGACTTGATAAGGCGGTCGTTCCGCGAGCCAAAAATCTTGGTCATCGTGCGATTGAGAAACGTGGTAACCATGAAGGAACCTCGTGGGTTAAGGGGATAGGGTGGTGTTCGTGGTATGGCAATGACGCCTGGGCGAGGATTGGTGGATCGGGTGATCGGGCCATCGAGCCATCGGGTCATTGAACGGCGTGGGACCGGCATTAGACCGGTGGGGCCAGCAGGCAATGGCAGAGGGCGAAGGTTTGCTGGTAAGGTTGCGGCAGGGGGGTAACGCCCGCGGCCATGATTGGCCGCGGCTGGTTTAGGCTCAGTGACGTGGGCACATGGCTGTCCGGGGCCAGTACGGCCTGCGGGGCCAGGGGGGTAAAGTGCCGGATGAACACGGCGTTGAGCAGCGCGACGGTCTGCAGAATCGCCGACTGCTGGCCAGTGCTGATCTTCCCGGCCGGTTTGGCCCGGCGGCTTTCCTCCCGGTCGGGCGTGGCCGGCAGGCCTACGTTCGCCGGGCCGTCTTCCACGATGACCGTACTGGATGCCGGCAGCGCCCCCTGCACCCGAATAAGCGGGATCGGCGCCTCCTGACCCGCCCGGAGCCCCGCCGGATTGACCGCCAGCAACGCCAACGCGCAGGACAAAACCGCCAAGGCCTGGGAGCCCGCGGAACCGGAAGTTCTGCGCATAAAGGGGCGATGCAACATAGATCACCAATTATAGCCGTGCGGCAGGGGGGCTACAAATCGGGAATCGGAAGGAAGCAGAAGGGGGTGCATAACTGATTCGGCGGGGCATAGGTAACAGCGGCACTGGCGTATTCTTGCCCCGGCAGGGGCCGAAAGAATATAGCCCATGGCGCAGCCGTGGGTCCGAAGGGTTAAGTTTCATTTTAGCCCCGGCAGGGGCCTAAAGGAGGCCCGACGGGCCGAAACTTTAGGTAGCCGGGTGCCGTAAGGCCCCGGAAAGCCATGCCCTCCCCCAAACCCTCCTAAGGCCCAACGAGCCGACACTTTGCCCTTGATGTTTGCGTCCCCGCCAACGCATTTTTAAGAAGGCCCCTTTCCTGCTACACAACCCCTGACCCAAGCCGTAGACCATGGACCCAACAACTGACTGCGGGCCACTACCCGCCCGCCCGTCAGCGTGGGTACTTTTTCCCCGCCTGGTCCAGCGCCGGTCCGGCCTTGGCCAAATCCTCCGGCACCATCACGGCGTGCATTTCCACCGCGGCGTTAAGCGCCAGGAACCACGGCTCGGCAAGGGCCGGGATCTGCGCGGCCTCGGTAATGTTGCAGATTAGATACGCGGTGCGCTTCCCATCGGCATCCGAGAAATAGGCCGCCTCCGGCTTAATTTGCTCCAGGATACCCTGGATGGTTTTCCCCAGCGTTCCGTCGCGCACCGCCGCATTGGCCTTTTCCGTACACATGGCCGCTTTGAGCATCATCCGCATAAGCAAACTCCCCACACAATGAAATGAATAAAAACCGCTCCACGATGAGTATTGGAGGGCAAATACGGAAAGTAAAGGCGAAATTCTCCCGCGACTCCGTGTCCAACGCCTAACTGTCGTGGCCGGTTTAACCCTGGCCCCATGCGCACAACTTTACGCGAAGCCATCGTCACTCTCTCCCTGCGGACCTGGTCAATGAAAACCGCCGTGCCACGACGGAACATCGTGTCCCCGTAGGGGACTAACCTGTTAGCCAGGGGCGAAGCGCAGTACCGCCCCCGGTTTAATGCCCACCTGTCGAACGGAAGCCAGAACGACCCTAAAGGAGGCCCAAAGGGCCGTGACTTTGGGTAGCCGTGGCTGTGAGGCCACGGATTCAGGCCCCCAAAAACGCATGAGGCCCGACGGGCCGACACTTTTGAAAAACTCCCGCGCACCCCTGGATCACAATCCATGCGGCCAATGTGCGTCCACACCCCGCCCCAACCAACACCAACGGCACAAACCCACAACGCCAAAGATCAAGTCCCCCGGGTGCCACAGGTCCACCGCGCACGGGGTGCCTGTGCCGCGCGCCCACCACGCCGGCCGATGCCCGCGAACCCAAACCAAAGCCATAAACACGAAGCCACAAAGCCACGAAGACCCACGAAGAGACCCATTGACATTTATCGCCCACGTCCAAACCGCCCGACTCCCCTGCTTTAAAGGTCCAAAGGACCGACCACTTTGGGTAGCCGTGGTCGTAAGGCCACGGACAACGGCGTCCACAAAACACCCGAGGCCCGACGGGCCGACACACTTGAAAAGTTCTCCCACCGCCCCACCCCCGTTTCGCGTTTCGCGCTTCGTCATTCCCTCATTTGCCCATTGGAATTTGATTCGTCATTAGTCATTAGTCATTGCTCCCCCCACGCCCATAATTCGCAATCCATGCGGCCACCGGCAAACCGCCCTCAGCCCGCAGGGCTGGAACATGATAGCCGGGGGCAAAGCAGTGTCCCGGAACACCGGGCCACCGCGCCGCCCCCGGAATCATCGCCCCCAACAACCGCACCCTGACAGGGTGCCACAACGCCCAAAGACCAAGTCCCCCGGGTGCCACAGGTCCACCGCGCACGGGGGACCTGTGCCGCGCGACCACCACGCGCACGACCGCCGGCGCCGCCACCGCGTCCAACTTCCGTGGGGTTTACCGTGATGGTTTCACCTTGTCAGCCCTCGGTTGCCCCACGCACCGTTACACCACACGCCGGACAGCGAAAGCGGTTCGGGGAGACCTCGACAAAGCGCCCGCCGGTGTCCACACCCGGCGCTTCCGGGCGACAGGTCAACAACTGGCCATCGAAGGCGACATCTCCCTCCAGCCCGCAACGCGGACAAAGCCCACGCTCCCTGCTAGGAATGGGAAGGGTAGAACTTAAAGACTGCGCCACCGTCCGCCGCGTCCTCGAATCCGGTCACGTTGAAGACGGCTTCCGCAAGTTTGTCTTTGGGATTACGTCCCTTCATGAGTGCGCGGCGCTGCATCCCACCAGCGATCAGGTCAGCGCATTCCAAAAATACTTCCCGCCCTTTGGCCACTGGCTCGATGGGCTGCACGATGACCTGGCCAGGAAATTCCAATGCCACCAAGTCGCTTAACTGTTTGTGCATCTTAAGAAGGAATAGGTTATCGAAACCGGGATCGGCTTCTTTCACGACTCGAAGGGACCGCGGCTCGTTGAGGCATCCATTGCGCTTGAGGTGATGGAGCGAATCAATCACCAACTGTATAAGCAGTGAGAACAAATCTTCATGGGTGCGGCCTCGTGAACTCACGGCGTAGCCCAAGAACAAGAGTCCCGACCGACGTTTTGCTAATTGCCCAAGCAGACTCACTGCGCGATCAAGACGATCGGAGCCTGTTTCTGAAAAATGGATATTCTCTGGCCAATTCTGCTCCCTTCGCCATTTGGCAATAGCCGCATAATGCATCTCGTACTGTTGCCAGCTCAGCATGCAAAGGCCGGCGACCCCCGTATACGCCTTGTCGCCTTCATTTCCAGTTTCGTCAAGATAGAAACGGATTTCGGGGATTGTGTCTCTATGCGACGCGAGATATTCGTGCAGCTCTCTTTGAAACGAGTCTCGGTATTGGGCCGTATCTTCCTTTCCTCGGAAGAGCTGAAGTTTGTTTTGGATCTCGCGTTTAAGACGGCCGATCGTCTCCAATCTATCCAGTTCAAAAAGGACTTCTAACTCCAAAGGCCGCCATCTTTCGAGGACATCGGCCTGAAAACGCCTCCAGTAGCGAATGCAAAGAGCAGTGTAGCTCTCGCGCGTTTCCGGGAAGCGCTGCAACAGAAATGCAACACGTTGTTCCATCGTGCCAAGGCGTGAGTCCGCGATACCGGCCAGCAGCCGATCTCGCCTTTCCTCAAACTCGGGTGGAATCCTTGCTTCGCTGGGTGCCGTCCACGGTTGCGCCGCTTGGACGGACTCATCCTCGAATAGAGATTTACGAAAGCCGGGGGAAGGTACCTGTGATCGCGGCGCCGGTGCGGCGAGGGAAATTGGCGCGGCGGCGTTTGCCAAAGTCTCGGAACGCGCGCTTGTTAAATTCGCTGGGGGCTCATCTGCCTGCACACGCGACTGTAGTTCGAGAAGCTGCTCCCAAATGTTGTGCTTATCTCCAACTGAAGCTGCTTGGTTTGCGGAACAAACGTCCTCGAAAGCAGGCGTATACGGAAGGTGGGCGACATCCATCCCATCCTTCTGAAGGAGTTGGAAGAGCAACTCCGTTTTTTTGTCCTTGGGCTGCATGATGTAAATCCTTTCCTCGCACCTGTCACATGTTTTGCACGTGCTGCTCGTCGAGTATGTTATGGACGGCGATGAATGTCATGACGCGGCCAGTCCGGCTGTGGAAGCCTACGCATTCGTGTTTGGCATCCGTCGCGTGCGCGACGAGCAGGTTCTTGAGCGATTCAACCATTGCAATCTTAGTGCGACTCTCCTCGGAATTCATAGCTCGCCCCGGAAGGCCTTATCGAGGATGGACGGCAACAGGGCGTCGAGTTCGGCGGCGGTGGATTTCTGGATATTCTTCGCGGTTTCGATTTTATGTGATACGCCTCTCACGTATTCGACAACCCGACGTTGCTCTGCAAGCGATGGCATCGGCAGCGGGAAAGCCTTCAACTGGCGTTGGTTAATTGAAGCAAGATTCGTGGTTTGCTTCGAGGCCCCCTGAAAATATGCCTTGCCGTACGGTGAGGAAACTGCTGCCGCAAGAAAATCAGGATAAAACTGATTTCGGTTTGTGCGCACACGGAAAATATGATTCTGATGGATGCACCCCGCAATCTCGTCCTGCCAAACCGTTCCGCGGCCCAATTTGTCCCAGTCACCGCCCTCGGTTAGCAGGAGGTCCCCCGGTTCAAGTTTCCATTTTTCGACTTCCTCTGCCAATACGCTAACTTCCTTGATTTCGCTCAAGTCGAGATAACCGTCTTGGACGTTCGCGACCCGTAGGTAAGGCACGGAAATGGTTGCCCCCTGTAATCGTCGGCCCAGCGTAACGCCTGACCTAATTTCGGAAACCTCGCCAAGCGGGACTGTCTTCCAATTCTTGGCGTGCGCAGATTCGAAGACGGCGTGAGAAACGGATTGCCCTAACGCGTCCATTTGACGCATCACCTCTTCAGTTTGTCGGTGAGCGTTCGCAATCGTATCGCTAAGGGCGTCGATTCGGGCGACGAGGCGCCGTTGTTCGGGGAGGGGTGGGAGCGGGATCTTGATTCCCGGAAGTTGTTTTACGTTCAGCACGCGATTCCGCCCCGCAGAGCCCGGGCTGATTGCAGCAAGTTTATCAACACCTTCGCGGGTGCGGAAATAATGAAGTAGAAACTCGGGAATGCAACGGGTTTCGTTGGCGCGGAATGTCAGAACTCTAACGGATCCGAAGTAATTCTCTGCGTGCTTCGACGCCACGGCAACCGCACCCTCCCATGCAAAAGTAACTTGCAGGATGAAATCTCGTTCGCGGATATAGAATAGTTTCTTGTCGCCGACCTCCAAGCCGATGCGCGGTTGCTTGAAGAAAAGGCCGTTCCCGAAGCAGTAGACACCAACTTCCGGGTACATGCCTTCGGGCGTTACCTCCGCTGCGCGGCGTTCCAGCGTAATCAACTCGCCCAGTGGGACCATTGGCCATGGCTGATTCATTGGTGGCCATCCTTGTCGCGCGTGATGGCACGAATTTCCAGCGCCCGGCGCGTCTTGCTGACTTCCGCGGCCAAGGTGCGGGTGTCGGGGAGTTTCATTTTGTATTCGGCGGCGAGCACTTTATTGGGCAGGTTGTCCAGGGCGTAGTGGGCCACGGCGGCATCCTTGGCGGCACAAAGGATCAGGCCCACGGGCGGGTTTTCGCCGGGGTTGGTCCAGTGTTCCGAAGCGTAATTGAGGTACAGGTGCATCTGGCCGGCGTCGGCGTGGGTCAATTCGCCGGTCTTAAGGTCGATGATGACCAGGCAGCGCAGCTTGCGGTGGAAAAACAGCAGATCGATGCGGAACCACTGGTGGCCAATGCGGAGGCGTTTCTGGCGGCCGACAAAGGCGAAATCACCGCCGAGTTCCATAAGGAATGATTCGAGGTGGCGGATCAGGGCCTCTTCGATCTGGGTTTCGGAGTATTCATCCTTGAGGCCCAGAAATTCCAGAACGCAGGGGTCTTTGAGGGTTTCTTCCGGCGTTACGGTGTCTGCGGGCTGGGCTTTGGCACCTTTGGTCAGCATGGCGGCCTTGTTGCGGGAAAGCATGGTGCGCTCATAGAAAAGGGAATTGATCTGGCGGTTAAGTTGTTTAATGGTCCAGCCGCCGCGGAGGGCTTCGGCTTCGTAGAAGGCGCGGGCGTCAGCATCCCTGACGGACATGAGGCGGACGTACTGGGACCAGGAGAGGGGGAAGAAGCAGGAAAGAGCCTCGGGAATCGAAGATGGCGTTGGCGGGAGCAATTGTCCAGACGGCGTCTGGCAAATTGGGGTGGGCTGGACAGGCGCGATGCCTCGGCCCGCTGGTGAGCCCAATTGCGCAGACGGCGTCTGCGCAATTGGCCAAGCGCTATAGAAGAGTCGCATCTGCTCAAGATTACGTTTCGAAAATCCCCGGCCAAAGCGGGCCGCCAAATCGGTCGCCAAGCGCTCCATCAGGGCCTGGCCATACTGGGCGCGGCGGGCACCGCCTTGTTCCCATTCGACGATGCGCCGCCCGACCTGCCAATAGGTGGCGGTCATAATGGTATTGACGGCACGGCCGGTGGCGCCGCGTGCGGATTCCAATACGGCGACAACGTCGGTCAGGATATGGTCATAGCCGACGATGGCGGACGTTTGGGGCTGCGGCTGGAGAGTTTTGTTTTTTTGGGTCATGGTTCACTTCCGATGGCGTATGAAACGTGTGATCACTTCGGGCCCTCCGCCAGCAGGGTTTTCACTTCCGCCATGATCGCCAGGATTTGCTGTTCTTTGGCCACAATGCTTGCGACCAGCTTTTCCGGCGGGAGGTGTTCGAGGTCTTCCTTGGCGGTGGGGTTCTTGATGTCCAGATTGCAGCCGTTGTCGAGGATCTTTTTGGCAGGCACTTTCCAGGCGCGGTCGGATTCTTTGCGCTTGTTCCACCACTTCAGGCAGTCGGCGAATTCTTCAAAATGGACAGGCTGGGTCTTGGTGTAATTCTTGCGGCCTTCGGGCAGGGGCTGTTCGTAATACCACACATCCTTGGTCGGGCCGGTGCGATCAAAGAAAAGCAGGTTGGTGGGGATGGGGGTGTAGGGGGCAAAGACGCCATTGGGCAGGCGGACGATGGTGTGCAGGTTGAAATCCTTGAGGAGTTCTTCCTTGATGCGGGCACAGACGCCATCGCCGAAAAGCGTGCCGTTGGGCACAACCACCCCGGCGCGGCCGGGCCGGGGCGCGCGGCGCAGTTTTCGCATGATAAGTTGGAGGAACAGGAGGGCGGTTTCGCTGGTTTGCTTGTCGGCGGGGAAATTGTTCTGGATGCCGCGTTCTTCTTCGCCGCCGAAGGGCGGGTTGGTCAGGATGACATCGACGCGGTCTTTATCGCCGATGTCGGTGAGTTTGGTTTCCAGGCTGTTGCCAGGGTTGATTTTGGGGGATTCAAGGCCGTGGAGGAGGAGGTTCATCTGGGCCAGCAGGTACGGAAGGGACTTGGCCTCGCCGCCCAGGATGCTGGACTGCTGGAGCTTCTGGCGGTCCTGGACGGTTTTGCACTGTTTTTCGAGGTGGGAATAGGCTTCGACCAGGAAGCCGCCGGTGCCGCAGGCGGGATCCAGGATAACTTCGCCAAGCTTGGGGTTGGTAACTTCCACCATGAGGCGGACGACAGCGCGCGGGGTATAGAATTCGCCGCTGTCGCCGGCGGCATCGCGCATTTCCTTGAGCATGGATTCATACAGGCGGCCAAGGGTGTGGATTTCTTCGGTGGAGTTGAAGTGGATGCCGTCGATCTTGGTGACCACATCGCGCAGGAGATAGCCGTTGATCATGCGGTTCACAGTCCCGCGGAAGACGGTGGCGATGACATCGCGGCGGTCGCCGCCGTTGGCGCCTTGGAGGGCACGCAGGTAGGCGAAGAGGCCGGGGCCCTTGGTGCCGTCGGAACGGGTGGCTTCTTCCTGGTTGACGAAGCGGATGAGGGGATCGCCGGTGAGGCCCTTGTCGCCGGCGGCCCAATCGCGCCAGCGGTACGGGGACTCGATGGCGGACTTGAAGCGTTCGCCGCGCAGGACGGCCTCCTGCTGGCGGATCTGTTCCATATCGTCCAGGAATTTCAGGAACATGATCCACGTGAGCATGGGCAGGCGGTCCAGATCGCCGTTGAGGCCCTTGTCCTTGCGCATGATGTCGCGCGCGGATTTGGTGATGGATCCGAGGTGCTGGGATGAGGTGGATGGTGATGACGTCAATTTTATCGTAGCGGTCTTCATTTTGAGGGTCCCTTGGCCTTGGGAAGTCTCTCGGCGATCAGGGCGTCGATCTTGCCTGCTTCTGCTTTGCTGATGCTGAAGACAGTATTTCTGAAACGGCGAGACGTGCCAAGTGTGCGGTTTATCTCCGAGGCCCTGACGGCTTGGGCCCAAATGGATTTTTCGGCGACGGCGTATACTAAATCCAACACGACATAGTGTTCGACGGTGACGTCATTACCTTCGGTTCTGTAGTTTCCAGTTCTGGCTTTGTCTTTCGCCTTGCCGGCGGCAATTATGCCCGCACCGTTGTGGTAGAGATACACCCGGTCCCCGGGCTTTATCTTATCGACGGCCGAGGCCCGATCGCCGTACGCTGCGGCCTTGCCAATTCGCAGCATATCCAAATAGGCGTTCGGGAAATACGTACAACAGGTATTTACAACGAAGCATCCAGATATCAGTCCGCGATATTCTGTAAGTCCCGGTCCATAGGAATGGAATTCGATCAGGTTTTCTCCCGCAACCCTGTAGACGTGGTAGGTCAGGGCAGAAATTGGAAGGCCCTTTTTGTTCCAGTATTCGACGGCGTCGAGGGCGTCGCGGTCGGTTCCAGCGGTGACCACTATAAATCGCTGCTTTTGATTGAACTGCGGTCGCGGTAACGGCTCGTTAAGGTCGAAATATAGCCTGTGCTCCTCTTGCAGGCTTGCTGCGATATTCCTGTATTTGTGGAACAGGTATTCTAGGCCTTCATAGTCGTAGCGGCCGAAGATTTGGCCATAGCGGATGACCTGCAGGAGGGTGCTTTGGCTTCCAGCGTCTCTCTTGAGTTCGAAAATATACAGGGTTCCGTGTTCGTCAAGCGCGAGGATGTCCGCTTCTTCTTGCCAGTGACGCTCCTGGGCGATGACCATTAGTTGGCTTTCACGAACGACGAGGTCTATTCTTGTCGAAAGAATGTTCTCAAAATCCTTCTCGGTCCATCCCGCGCTGGCTAGTTGTGATAGTTCGATCTCTTCGACGGATTTTGTGCCGTCTCTTGTTGTTAGTCGGTAGAGCATTTATCTTCTCGCTTCTAGTTTACGCTTCGACGCGGTGTCGATGATGCCATTTGGGCTCGCTTGACGCCAGCGATTGTTCTTGCCGCCTTTCGAATACGTGTCATTTGATCCATTTCCGAAGTTTGTTCCTGTTTGCTTCCGATACCTGTGTCTCGATGAATTCATCAAGTTTCGCTGGATCAGGTTGCCGCGCTATTGCCTCCAGCCTGAATTCCCAGGTCTCATAATTCGCGATGTCGGATGCGAGGATTACCCCAACTCCATGGCGGTCGGCTTCTTCGGCAATGTCGTCGATGAGTTCTTTTATACTTTCTCGCTTATCCGGTGGTACGGAGACTAGTACATACGCGTGGGTGGCTGACCTAAGGTGCGCGAGAGCCTCATACACCGCGGGGACATCACAGTTCTCATGTGTTTTTACCTCAAATGTATAAACTTCGACGAATTTCCCAGGGATGTTTTGATAAGTTAACACATTGACGACGAGTACGTCTGGTCGAGTCCATGTTCCGCCTGTATTGCGGCGTCCTTGCTGCGCTGTCACCTCGACAAAGAATTCTTCAAATAGAAGATCTTTGCTCCATTTCTCTTCCAGCACCTTTGCTGCTGGGGTCCATAGAGCCGCTTCCGCCGGTTGCGCGGGTGCGGCCGCAGCGACGGGCGCTGGTGCCGCCGCTGCAACGGGACGTCTAACGCTTCCGCCACGTCCTTGTCCAAGTTTCAACAGGCCACGCGTAATAAGCGGATCTCTTGTAGCCCAATATTTTGCGTCATCCCAGCCAAGTTTCTCACGCAGGCTTGTATTCCCTATTCCGGTACCATCATTCGGGACGACATCGTAAAGCGTCTTCTCATCTGCACTCAAGTTCGGGGCTTCTGGCATAGTCTGTTCCTTCCTGTAAGGCATTAAATTCATTCTGTGGGTCAGTCTGCGTACAAGCCGTTCTGCAGTTGATCGACTGCCTGTCGTAATCGTTCTGCGCCGCCGAAGAGTTGCGCGATTTCCATCACGTTGCCGTGGCGGCTAATCGGCGGCACGCGCAGCACGTCGGGCATAGAGAATTGTGTCGTACCGTGCTCCGTGTATTTATCCAACAGCTTTTCCAGCACCTCTTGCGCCTGTGGGCCATACTGCTCAAAAAGATCATTCCTGTCAGCACGCAGGCGCGCGGCGCGTTCCTTGCGGGTTTTCAGTGGGGCGTTGAACGCGATGTGGCACAATAGGTCGAATGGGTCGGCGTCGGGTTGGTTGGCGGCTTTGGCAAGTTCGTCAGGGTCGATGGCATTTTCGGCCAGTTGTTCCAAGACAAGCTTGCGCTGGTCGGGATCGGACCAGCGGCTGCGGAGGTCGGCGGCGCTGGGGAACATGGTGCGGACCTTGTCGGCGGCGTACTGGGTGTAGCGGATAACGCGGAGTTGGTTGCCGTCGGCGTCGAGTTCGTAGACCAGGTGGGTGGCAATATCGACCTGGCCGCCGTCGAAATAGAGTTTTTGGCGGCGTTGGGGGGCGGTTAAAACGGGTTCGGACCGATCGGACGGATCTGACTGATCGGAGGGATCGGATTTGTTGGACGGATCAGACGGATTTTCTTCGGGGGACGGGGATTCGTCCACGGGTTCGGTGGTGGGCTGGCCCTGCTCGTCCACATTGGTGGTGGTGACGCTGACCGGGTCGCCGTCGAAATCGGGGTCGGCGAAGAGTCGCGTGGCCGAGCCGGTGTAATCCAGAATGCTGAACCAGAGCTTGCCGGCCTCTTCGCGGACGCGGGTGCCGCGGCCAATAATCTGTTTGAATTCGGTCATGGAGTTGATGACGCGGGCCAGAACCACGTTCTTGACGGTGGGGGCATCGACGCCGGTGGTGAGCATTTGGGAGGTCGTCAGGATGACGGGCGTGGCGCGTTCGATATCCTGGAAGTTGCTCAGGTGCCCCCGGCCGATGTCGCCCTCGTTGGCGGTGACGCGGCAGACATAATCCGGATACTGCTGGACCAAGTCGCTATTGAGATTGACCAGGGCCTGGCGCATGTCGGCGGCGTGTTCCTGATCCACACAAAAGACGATGGTTTTGGCGAAGCGGTCGTTGGCTTTGAGATAATCGGTCAGGTTCTGGGCGATGGCGGCGGTGCGCTTGCGCAGGGAGATGATGCGTTCGAAGTCGCGGGTGTTATAAAGTTCATCGGGGATCTGGCGGCCATAGCGGTCAAGATCGTCCTGGCTGGGGCGCCAGCCGGCGGCATCCCAGGTGGTGATGATGCGGTGAACGCGGTACGGGGCCAGGAAGCCGTCATCGATACCCTGGCGCAGGGAATAGGTATAGACGGGGTCGCCGAAATAGGCGTAGGTGTCGATATTGTCCTGGCGCTTGGGGGTGGCCGTGAGGCCAAGCTGGAACGCGGGGGCGAAATATTCGAGGATTTCACGCCAGTTGCTTTCATCGTTGGCAGCGCCGCGGTGGCATTCATCAACGATGACCAGGTCGAAGAAGTCCGGGGGGTATTCTTTATAGAGGCCGGGGCGGTTGATATCCTTGGCCAGGGCCTGGTAGATGGCAAAGTACATTTCGCGGCTTTTGTTGATGCGACCGTTTTCGATTTTGTAGCGGGCATCGCCGGTCGGGAATTTGAAGGGGGAGAAATCCTTGTCCTTGGGGTCATCAACGAGGATGTTGCGGTCGGCCAGGTACAAGATGCGCGGGCGGCGGTAGGTGCCGGCGGCGTTCCACATGGAGTTCCACAGCTTCCAGCAGATTTGGAAGGCGACCAGGGTTTTGCCGGTGCCGGTGGCCAGGGTCAGCAGGGCGCGCTTTTGGCCCCGGACAATGGCGGAGACGGCGCGATTGATCGCGATATCCTGATAATAGCGGGGGATTTTGCCGGCCTGGCGGTTGTACGGTTCCAGGAGGGTCTTGGCGGCGGTGGCGGAGAGTTGGTTGTGCCGGGCAAGGCGCTGCCATAGGTCGTCCGGGGTGGGGAAGGCATCGAGTTGGCGTTCGGTGCCCGCGAGGTAATCGAATTCGACAATGCCGTGGCCATTGGTGGAATAGGCGAAGGACAGGCCAAGGATTTCGGCGTACTGCTTGGCCTGGGCCAGGCCTTCGCCGGGCGGGTCGGATTCAGGCTTGGCTTCGACCACGGCGATGGCCAAATCCCGCGTGTGCTTGAGGACGTAATCGGCCCGCTTTTTGGGTTTGCGCCGGACCTGCTGGCCAATGACCACAATGCGGCCATCGGTGAAGGTGTGCTGCTCGGAAAAGCTGTGGGGCTCGGCATCCCAGCCGGCTGCCTGAAGCATCGGCAGGATCAGTTTGGTGCATGTATCAGCTTCGGCGTACAAGCGGCTTCCTTATAGTCATGTAGGAATAGCGGATATGGTACGACGGCAGCATGGCAGCAGCAATGGCAACATGGGCCCGGCCAACATAAGCGGGTCATAGGCGGGAGCACGCCACCCCCTTACCCGCGCACCTATGGACGGAGCATTGCCTTGCGTCTTCTGGTTTCTGCCTTCCAAATTCTAACTTCCAACTACCAACCTCCCACTTCCCCGTGCCCTTGACGTTCGGCATCCGTTCGGTTATACTTCCTCCCCATATCGTCCTTCAGGAGATCTGCCCATGGCTGCCGCCGCCCTCGCATCCGATACCTTCCAGGCCGTCCAACGCCGCCGCCTCCATTGGCTCTGGCCCCGCCGCATCCCCTTGGGGGAACATTATCCCAAGCCCAACTTCCCGCCGACGATATCGAGGACCAGGCCCGCAAACTCGGCATCTCCTACATGACCCTCCGCCGCGCCAAAGCCGCCCTCGGCATCATCACCGACCGCCAAGGCTTCGGCCCCCTGGGCACCTGGCTCTGGCGCCTCCCCTCCGCCAGCCCCTCGCAACCATGAATCCCTCGCGCACCAGCATTGAGCTTTGGAAGCTGGAAGTTAGAAGTTGGAAGTTAGTTGGAAAGTTGGAAGCACCTGTCCAACGTTCAATGATAAAGTATCCTTTGGACGTTTAACGTTGGACGTTGAGCGTTGAACGTTCCCCATAGTTTTCAGCATTCAGAATTCAGCACACCCCCCCAATTACCCTTCAAACCCCTGAGCATCTATGGGAAATTAGCTCAAAAACGCAGGTCCCCTGAGCATCTATGGGCGCCCCGCCCCACCGCCATTCTTCCCCGTGGATTTCTTCGGGTCTTGGAGTCTTTGCGTCTTCGTGTCAAAAATCAAAACGGCACGCATTGCAACGCAGCGCCGGAACGTGGCGATCGCCCGAGCCTTGGCCACCTGATGGTCTATGATCGGCGGCGGGGAGTCGCGGCCGAGCACGCAGTCGCAGGTCCGCCTCTCCCGCGGCCTTCCGTCAGCGCCGGAAGTTGGAAGTTGGGAACTGGAAGTTCCCCGTCCCGGCCCCTGGCACTATCCATGGCGCCATGGCTCACTTGGCCACAAACGCATAGGTCCCCGATCCAACTTCGTAGACTGCAAGCCCTTTCGCGGAGCTTACCAACTTCACGCCCGGGGCGCTTTCCGCCGGGCTGCCACTCTCCGTCACCTTGGCGCCCGCGCCGCATGGAACATTGACCGTGGCCGTGGTATTGGCCGGAATCGTCACGTTCATCGTCAGCGTGCCGCCTTCGCGTTTCCACTCCGAAACGATCCGGCCATGGATCGAATCGTAATGCGCCTTGACCCACGTGATATCCCCCACCACCGTCGGGGCGATGATGATCTTCTTGAAGCCCGGTCCTGCCGGATCGCAGCCAATGCCCGCCAGGTCATGATAGAACCACTCCATGATATGGCCGAGCATAAAGTGATTGCTCGAGGCGCCGTTCCCGCCATTCCACGGCTCGGGCAGGCTGGTATTGCCCTTGGCCAGGATCATGCCGTAACCGGGATGGTTGGAACCCTGGTTCATGGTAAAGACCGTATCCGATCGCCCATTATCCGCCAGCGCCCGCAGCAAGTACCGATACCCCACATCCCCCGCGGAAAGTGCATTGCCGCGGGCCTGTATGTCCTGCACGATGTTATCCACGAGGGCGGCACGATCACCCTCCGGCGCCAGGCCCAGCACCAGCGGCAACGCGTTGGCAACCTGGCTGCCGGTGGCGTACTTGTGCGTCGCGGCGTCATACATATCCTTGTTGAAGGCACCGGCCACCTCTTGGGCCAAGGCGGTGTACTGCTGCACATCCTGCGGGCGGTCCAGCAACTGGGCGGCATCACGCAACACAATAATATCGCGATAATAGAAGGCCGTGGCCGTGAGTTTCTTGGGCGTAAGCTGGGCCTCGCCCGGCGACCGGGGCCCCAGGTCGTACCAGTCGCCCAGCCCGTGCGAAACAATATGATCCTTGGCCGTGGTTCCCAGGTAGGCCACGTAGCGCTGCATCATGGCGTAGTTGGCCCGCAGGATCGCCACGTCGCCATAAAACTGGTAGGTCTGCCATGGCACCAGCACGCAGGCGCTGCCCCACTCGGGCGAGTCGCGGAAACCTCCGCCAAAGACCACATACTCCGGCGCAATATCCGGCACCAGGCCGTTGTCCAGTTGTGCCTCGGCCATGTCATTGGACATCTTGGAAAACAGCGCCCCCAGGTCGTAGCGGTACATCAGCGATGGCCCGGCCAGGTGCACCTGCTCCAGCCACCCCAGGCGCTCGCGGTGCGGGCAGTCGGTCAAGATACTCATCATGTTGCTGCGCATGGCCCAGTCAATGATTCCCGCGGTGCGCGTGAAGATATCGTTCGAACACGCGAACTCCCCCACCGTGGTGGAGGAACTGCACACAAACACGCCGGCAATATCCTTGATTACCGGCGTGCCGGCCACGGCGGCACTGGCATCCTCGGCCCCTTCCACCTGCAGGTAGCGGGCACCCACGTAGGTAAAGCGCGGGGTCCAGGTTTCATCGCCCGCGCCTTTGAGCACGTAGTTGTAACTGGCCAGGCGATCGCATGCGCCGACAAAATGATCGCCTTGGAATTTTTCCCCGGTAATGATCGTCACGCGGGCCCCGGCCGGACCGGCGACGGTGATCCGCGGCAGCAGCGAACAATTCTGCCCCAAGTCATATACCCACACACCCGGCTTAAGCCGCGCCTTGTGCGCGGGTGCAAATACCTGCATGGGCAGGATCGGCGGGGCCGCCTCCGATGTTCCGGCCAGGCGCCCGCCGGGCCCTTGCACCACCAGCGCCGGCTGCCAAGCGGCATCAGCAAAACCCGGCTGGTCCCAGCCGGGTTGCTCCTGGCGGGCATCGTAATCTTCGCCGCCATAAATGCAGGAGAACGTGATCGGCCCGGGGGACAACTTCCAGCGTTCATCCGTGGCGATCAGGTCGCTGGTGCCATCGGCGTAATCCACCTGCAACTGGGCGATGAGCTTGGGCGGGCCAAACGAGCCGGTGAATTTGGTGTACCGCCCACCCGCCACGTTGTACATGCCATTGCCCAGCATCACGCCCAGCGCATTGGCACCCGGTTGGAGCATCTTGGTTACATCATACGTTTGATAGAGGCAAGTCTTGCGGTAATTGGTCCAACCCGGCTCCAGCAAACCGGCCCCCACCTTCTGCCCATTGAGGTGGAATTCCGCCTGGCCCAGGCCACAGGCATACAGCGTGGCCTGCGCCACGGGCTTGGCCACCGCAAAGGCATGCCGGAAGATCGGCAGTGCCGTGGACGTGTAGCCATTCTGTGGTGCTGCTCCATCGGGCGCCAAGTTGCGCCCGTCAGTCAGGTGGACCTTGCCCCACTCACCAAACTCGCAACTATCCTGCGCCGTCACCTTGGCATGCAGGGCCACATTCTTGTCGCCGGAGAGCACCTCCAACGCCGCCAGGGCAAAGCAGAATGGTTCGGCGCCGGTATGGCGATCCCATAGTTTCGTCGCCGTTACCCGCACGTAACGCGCCGTGACACCCGGTGCGGCAAAGTTCACCGCCCGATGTCCCGGATTGGGATAATCCGCCGCAGTCTGGTCGGCAAGCAGCGTCGCGCCCGCAAAGTTCGCATCCTCCGCCGCACTGATGGAAAACCGGATTGGGAATCCAAATCCCGGCTTCCCGGCATGGTCCATTGCATGGAGTTTGACCGCATCAATGTGCACCGGCCGCCCCAGGTCCACCTGCACCCATTTAGCCTGGTCGGCCTGGCGTGCTTCGGCGGCATGGTAACCAGTCGTCCCGGCCGCCGCCGCATTAGCCGTGGCCCCGATCCATTGTGCCTTCCAATCCTCGAGGCGCAGCAACCCCATGGTCCACTGCCCGGGCGTGCTCCACGGGCCGGCCTGGTCGTTCTTATCCCACACCCGCACTTTCCACCAGCAGTGTGCCTGCGAGACCAGGGGCTTGCCGGCATATTCCACCTGGAGCGATTGGTCCGACACCACTTTGCCGCTGTCCCACAAATCACCTTGATCCTTGGCCAGCAGTTCCGGCGTCGCCGCCACCAATACGTGGTAGGCACGCTGCACTTCGCCCCGCACCTCCGATGCCATTATCCAACCCAGCCGCGGCTTGGCGGCATCAATACCCAGCGGATCCTTCATGTACGCGCAGCGCAACTCCCCCACCGTCGCGGCTCTGGCTCCGCCGGCCAGCAAACACGCCATTACCATCCACACTGCAATTCTGTTGCTCATGTCCCAACGCCTCCCAAGTCCAAACCGGCACCGGCCGCGCCCTATCGGGTCAATATTGTGCATCTAACCGCGCCGCCCGCCATCAGTCTATAGCCATGCGCGAAAATTAAAGCTACGCTGCCGGTTCCAAGGAAGCGTGCGTGGTCGCGCCCGTACAAACGCGGCGCTACCGATCCCGTGCCCACGGATCCCCGGACGGCCGTCGCGGAACTACGGGACTTCCATCCGGGGACCATAATGCGGCAGTGGTGCCCCCGCTTGATACGCCCCAAGATCAGGCGCCACGCCATGGGCGCCATCGTTGAAACCCGGCAGCGCCACGCCCGCGCCAATCGCCCGGCAGCCGGGCTTAAGTTGCAAGTCGATCTTGGAACCATCGTAGACGGTCGTCTCCGTGGCCGGCGCCGCCGTGCCACCGGCGAAGAGGGTGGCGGGATCCAGTTCGACGGCGTGGCGCTCGATCGGGGCCTTGGCCTGCACTTCCGCCAACGACTTATATTTGATGCCGTTCCATTTGAGGAACGTATCCCCGGACCAGCCGGCATAGCCGTCGTAGTCAAAATCACAATCCATCGCGGGCGGACTGAAATCGTAGGCCCGGCCCGCGGTGCCCACCAGTAAATTGTTGCGGAACATGCAGTTGAACACGGGATCCTGCGTGCTCAAGCTGGCCGGCGGCCCGTGCCGGACCGTCGTGTTATGTACGATGATGCCGCCCGACGGGCTGTTGTGCAGTTTGAAAGGCTCATTGCGGATGTTGTAGATGACGTTCCGGAACACATACACCGGCCCGCCGTGTACCGGCTGCAGCGACACCCCGCAGAGCACGTTGGTATAGCGATTGTAAAAGTTTCGCGTGTTGCGGTCCGAGCCATCCATTTCGCAACCATCGTCAAAGACGCAACTGACATCGTTGTTGTGGAAGTCGCAGGAAATCGTCTGGGCGCTCTCGTCGACATCCATGCCATCCTTGAAATGGTGGATGCGGTTGTAGCAGCACACATGCCCTGGCCCGGCAATCCAGATGCCGCGCGACTCGGGCAAATCATGCCATTGCTGCGGCGTGGCCGGCCAGGGCATCATCCCTTCGAGCACGTTGTCCGCGATGAAGAAGTCCCGGGCCACATGGCCGCGATTCCGATTGGCCAGTACACCCTCCAGCACGTCGTACAAATGGCAGCGGCGGATAACCAGGCGCTCACATTCGTGCCCGCAGATGGCGGCATAGCCATGGCAGACCGCAAGATTCTCCAACCAGACGTCATGCTGGTTCCGCAGATCGATGACGTTGGCGGTCGGATTTTCCCGCGGCTGCTGCCCATCAATGATGGCCACGCCATCGCCGGCCCCGCGCCAGATGACGGGCCGCCCCGGCTGGCCGCCCCTGGTCACCGTAAACGTTCCCGCGTAAAGGCCGGCATGAACCAGGAACAGATCGCCCGGGCGTGCCGCCGCGTCGGCGGCCTTGAGCCCGCGGAACGGGTCCGCCGGCGTGCCGCTTCCACCCCCGGCGCCCGGCACCACATGCCGCGCGGCCATATCCGGCGGCGCCACCGGCTCGGCCATCGTATGGGTCCGCAGCACGCGCTGGGTGGTCGGGCCAGCGGCACTGCGGAGCGTCAGCTTCAATTCGTAGGCGGTATCCGGGGCCAGCACAAACACGCTGCCGGCGAACAGCCGCGCGCCGTCCGGGATAGCCACGGCCGGCGGCTTGACCTTCCCGCCTTCGTCCTTGAATGGGCCCGGCTGGACGCGCAGGAACGGCGGCCCGGGTTGCCATTCGTCGGTGCCGGCCGGGCGGTATTCCGTCGCCACGCTGGCCCGGTGGGCGTCATCGTCCCGGACAATCCAATACGCCGCGATGCAGTGCAACGTCGGCGGATCAAGTACCGGCTCGCCCACAGGCTCGGCGGCCCGCGTAGCCGGGCCGATCAAACCAATGGCGGCCAGTGCCACCCCCAGCATGCGATAAAACATTCGTTGACCCGCTAAACCATATTCCATCGTCGCCTCGCACCTTAATATTCTTCCGCCCCCATCCCTTACACTCCTGCCATTTCAATATTTACATTCAACTACTTCCAATATTTATCTTCGTGACTTCGTGGCTTCGTGGCTTCGTGTTTACGCCTTGGGTAGCGGTTTACGGCGCCAATTCCACCGCGATCGACTTCATCAGCGGCTTGGCGGCGCAATTGATCATATACGTTTCGTGGGGCTGGCGGGCCATATGCACATCCTGGCGGGCGGTTCCATTTTCGTCCCAGACATAGGTGACCTTCACCGGCGCGAATCCACCGTGCGGCTCGGCATAATCCGCCGCGATCCGCTCGTCGAACAGGACGCAGGTGTTCCGCTCGATGCCCGTGAAGCGGACCCGTGCCGCGCGGATTCCCGGCGGCACCTTGTCAAAGATGAAATACCGCCCCATCCCCTGGCACGGCCCTTCCAGTTTTCCCAGCGGCACGTACGTTTTGCCTTCGTCGAAGGAAGCCGCCACCAGCCACATGTCGCGGGTATCACGTGCCCGGTAGGCGGCACCCACACGCAGGCGCATCATGTCACCGGGGGTTTGAATCGGAAAAGTAATGCTGCCCCCGTCGGCCCTGGGCCGCGGGAACGGCGTCAGCCCCAGTGGCCCATCGATCTGCGGATGCAGATCGGTCAGGTAGAGGTTCTTATCCTTGTTCCGCGGATCGGTGGCGGCCTGGGCGGTAATGGTGCCTTCCTGCGCCCCGGCGCCAAAAGTAATGGTGTTGGCTCCCAAGGCCAGCGCCGGCAAGGGCCGCTGGGAGTGCTGAATGTCATGGCGGATGACCAGCGCATCCAAGCCGGTCCCCTTGCCGTGCAGTGTAAACTTCAGGCGGTAGTCGTAGCGCCGCCGCACCAGTGGCGTCAGATCGAGGTGCTGTTCGCCGGCGGCCGTGATGGCGGCGATTTCCTTCCAATCCAAGCCGTTATTGTCGGAAAACCCCACCGCGATCCGTCCGGCATTCCCGATGACCGCCTGCAGCGTGATGTGGCCCGTCAGATAGACGTAACTGCTGGGCATGCGCAGCACCAGCGTCCCGGATCCCGTCGCGTCCACCAGATGCAGTTTGGGAGAACCGGCACCGGAACCCACATTCGTGGCGCCCAGCGCGGCGCCAAGAAATTCCGGATCGTCCAACGGCACCCGGTATTCCAGTGTTCCGTTGCCAATACGGCCCGGCGCCAGATCACCCCACTGGGCCGCGTAGCGCAGTTGCTCGTCGGCCGCGCCCGTGGAACACGTCAAGACCCCCGGCACGGCACCACCCGGCGCGTTGATCTGCAGGCCTTTGTTGGACCAGTTCCGCGTCAGCACTTCGCCGCGGCGCAGTTGCACATTCACTTCGTATCCGACGGCGCTGCTGTAATCGTAAAGAAAGTTCTTCTGGGCGCTGCCATATTCCACCATCGAATCATTCCAGCCGTGGGTGGCCGCCGCCTGCCAGCCGTTCTGATCGTAGCCCATCGCCCCGGCCAGCGCGGCGGGCCCCTTCTTCCACCCGCCATGGCGCATGAACCCCGCCAATTTCCCCTTGTTGCCGCGAAAATCCGGGTGCGCCGCATACCAGTCGGCAACATCCTGGGCGATCTCCGCGACGCCGGCAATACCGCCATCGGCCTTCTGGAAGTAATTGATCAGCGACGCATCGAGCATGGACCAGTGCCCGTCGATCTTGATTTCCGGCACACTATGCCCGGTGATCGCCCAGCCCCGCGCCTCCAGACCGGCATACCGGGCCAGCGCCTCGAGGCAGGCCGACGTGCCCGAGCAAATGCCATAGCCATACACATTGAAGGCCTTGATCGGATCGTAAACCTGGTCTTCGTGGTCCAGGTACTCCAGCGGCGCGGCCTCCTGGTGGCGGAATTTCACCACGCTGGTCCAGATAGCGATGGCCTTCTGGCGCTCGGTCATACCGGGTTTGATAAAAGCTTGCCGCCACGCTTCCAGGCTCGAAACATCCTCGATCTTGTCGGAAAGCACCTGGATATGACTGACCACGGCCGGCGCGTTGCCCGCCGGCGCCGCGCCCGCGGCCCTCCCGGCCAAAACCAACCCCAGAACCATCCACGCCGCAATTCTGTTACGCATGAGCGTTTCCCCCATGTATGCCCGCCGCGCATTATTCACGGGTATTGCTCCGCTACTCATACCGCAGCGCCTCAATCGGGTCCAGCCGCGCCGCCTTGAACGCCGGGTACAGACCCGCCACGATGCCCACCGTGACGCTGAAGGCAAAGCCCAGCAACACCGCCTCGGGCGAAAGGATCGGCGGCGATAATTCGCTCCCGCCCCCGCCCATCACATGCCGCATGATCCGGATAACCGCCACCCCCAGCAAGATCCCCACCACGCCGCCCAGCGCGCTTAGGGCCACCGCCTCGGCCAGGAATTGCACGAAAATATCCCGCGTCCAGGCGCCCACCGCCTTGCGGATGCCGATCTCGCGCACCCGTTCGTTGATCGAGGCCAGCATCAGGTTCATGATGCCGATGCCGCCGACCAGCAGGGTGATCAGGCCCACGCCGCCGCCGACCACAAAGAAACTGCGCCGCATGGAATTAAAGTTCTCCATCCCCTCTTCGCCGGTGAAGATCTTGAAATCCTGCACGCCCCGGTGGGTGCGCTCCAGGATATTGTTGATTTCATCGGTCAGGTGCGCCAGGTCTTTGATGTCATGGGCTTCGACATTCAATTCGGTTAATGCCGTGTGGCCCAGGCGGCGCTGCATCGCCGTCAGGGGAATAAAGGCAATCTGGTTCTTGCGCTCCAGCATGTTGTATTCCCCGGTCTTCATCTCGTAATGTTTCAGCAGCCCCACCACCGTAAACGGCAGACCGTTGATCGCGACCACCTGGCCGAGCGGATCCTCGTGGCGTTGGAAAAGATTCTTCACCGAACTGCTGCCCAGCACCACCACCGCCGCGCAGCGCTGGATATCCAGATCAGTAAGGAAACGGCCGCGGACCACCTCATATTTCCGAATGGGCAGCACTCCCGGGGTGGCCCCGGCAATCGAGAGGTCATCGTGATTGGCGCCAAAACGCAGCGTGCCGCCGGCTTGAATCTCGGGCGATACGCAGCGGGCGTAGCGCGCCAGCGCCTCAATGATCAAAGCATCGCGCAGCGTGCGCCCCTCCGAGAGACCGGCCAGGTGTTTTTGCTTCTCCGGCGGGGCCACCGCGCTCACCGATACCTTCAAAATGCCGCCATACTCCTGCGACCAGACCTCCCAAAAATGGAACAGGCCGGTGATAAAGCCGGTGATTACCACCAGCGAGGCCACGCCCAGCATCACGCAGGTGATCGTCAGCAGCGAGCGCAGCTTGTGCGACCAGATCTCCCCCAAACCGTTCCAGATGCCCATCAGGAAATGCATCAGGCATTCTCCACAATCTTGCCGTCGCGCACCTTGATCCGCCGTTTGGTGCAGGCGGCAATTTCCAGGTCGTGGGTGACCACGATGACCGTCCGGCCCTGGCGGTGCAAACGGGAGAACAGGTCCATCACGCCCGCCGACGTGGCGCTGTCGAGATTGCCGGTGGGCTCATCGGCCAAAATCAGCCGCGGCTGGTTGATCAGGGCCCGGGCGATCGCCACGCGCTGCCGCTGCCCGCCGGAAAGCTGCATGGGGCGATGGTGCGCCCGGTCGCGCATGCCCACGGCATCGAGCACGTCCCAGAGTTGCTTGCGCCGCCGGGCCACGCCACCCATACGACTGTAAGACAGCGGCAGGAGCGTGTTTTTGATTACATTCAAACGCGGCAGCAAATTGAAGGCCTGGAAGACAAAGCCTATCTTGTCCGCCCGGATCAGCGCCTGTTTACGCGGGTTGATCTGGGAGACATCCTGGCCATCGAAGAATATCTTGCCGCTGGTGGGCTGCTCCAGAAAACCCAGCAGGTGCATCAGCGTGCTCTTGCCCGAGCCGGAGGGCCCCAGGATGGCAACAAATTCCCCTTCCTCGATTTTGAAGCTCACATCCGCCAGCGCATGGACGCTGTCGGCGCCCATGCGGTAGCTCTTGGAGACGTGCTGAAATTCAATTAACGCCATAGGCTTTGAACCACAGAGGCACCGAGACACAGAGAACGCACCGAGAAAACAGGAAAACGTTCATTACTTCCGTCGGCCGAAATCAGCATTCAGTCGGTTTCGGTTTTCTCATCCGGATCGTTGGGACCTTTGACCTTTTTGGCCACTGGCGCGGGGCGTTCCAGGGCCACTTCGTTGCCGGCCGCCAGACCCGTTTTAATTTCGACATCCTTGTTGTCGCAGATTCCGACCTCCACCGGGCGCCGCTCGAAGGCGCTGGCGGGGTCCTGGCCGGCCACCGCCGCGTGTGCCTTAAAGTGGACAAACGGCTTCTGTTCGTCGGTAAACACGGCGGTCAGTGGAACCGTCACCACCTTGGTAACGTGGGCGATGACCGTCTTCATGTTCGCGGTAATACCCGGCTTGATGCGCGGGTCGGAGCCCTCCAGCGATACGGTCATCGGAAACGTACGAACCGCATCATTACTCCCACCCCCTCCACCGCCTCCACCGCCACCGCCACCGCTACCACCGCCATTTTGCTTGCCCCCGCCGGCTGACGGCGAAACATAGATGATCTTGCCCTGCACCGTCAGGCCGGGAATCGAATCGAACGTCAGTGCGACCGCCTTGTCCAGTTCCATCTTCATCACGTCGATCTCGTTGATGCTGGCCTCGACCTGCAAATGGGTCAGGTCGGCCACGCGCATCAGCACCGTGCCGCTGGAAACGGAACTGGCGCCCACGATCACCTCGCCCTCCTTGGCCTCCAGGTTCAGCACGATCCCCTCGTGCGGGGCGGTGATGTCGGTCTTGGACAGGGTCTGCCGGAGGGTGTCGCGCTTGGCTTTCTGGATATCCAGGTCGTTCCGGGCCAGGGCGGCGGCGATTTCCGAGTCGTCAAAATCCTTCTGCGGAATGATATGCTGGCCGATCAACTGCTGGTTGCGGGCATGGTCCATCTGCGCCTGTTTGACGCGCAGTTCGGTGGTCTTGATTTCAAATTCCAGTTCCGCCGCCTGGCTGGTCAGCTCCTTCGGATCGATCTTGATGAGCATTTGCCCGCGGGCGACGCGCTGGCCGGCATGCACAAAGACCTTCTCGATCTGCCCGCTGGTTTCCGAACGGATCTCGGTCAGGCTCGCCGGCACCACCTCGCCGGTGGAGCGGACGACCTCCTGCAAGTCTTTCACCTGCGCCTTGGCGGTCTTGATCTCCGGCGGCGGCGGCGGATCATCTTTAAGCAGCCCGGACTTCCAGAGATACCAACCGCCGGCCCCCAGGGCCAGCAACATCACCAGCGTTCCGAGTAATCGCAGCATACCCGCCCGTCCGTAAGAAAACCGATGCGGGCATGGTAACGATTCGCCGCCACGTGGTAAAACGCCCGCTGGGCAGAGTGGAAACCTGGGCGGCGCGATTATCCGGGAACGCGTGTATTAGCATGCCGCCAGGCTTCCACCTGGTGGGTTGCCTGCGATTTACCGTCCCCCGTGGCCCCCAGTCCCGCCCCGGCCAATTCCGTCCGAACCCCGGTATCGGGTGGAAAAACAAAAGAGAATGAGAAACGGCGGCATTTTCGCTACACTATTGGCGTTCAACAGGGTACGTTTATGTTTCGTCTGCTGGCATTATTACAACTGACCCGTGCGGCCCTCGCCTTTACCGCCATTGCGGACGCGTGGACCGTGCTCCTTCTCTATGCGCTGCCCGATCCGTCACCCGTCAGCCGCTACCCGGCCCACGGCTTCTGGGTGGTGGTCGCCAAGATGCTGCTCATGAGCATCGTCTCGGCCGGCTTGTATGGTTTTGGCATGAGCCTCAACGACCTGATGGACATGCGCCACGATCGCATCTTCGCCCGCTGGCGGCCCTTGCCCAGTGGCCGCATTCGCCCGCGCACCGCCATTGTCATCGCCATCCTGCTGTTGATGCTCAGCTTCAGCGCTGCGGCCGGCATTGGCGCGATCGACATGGCCTTTACACCCGTGGCCGAAGCCGTTTTCATCCCCTGGTCGGTGGTCTTCGCCATGGCCACCGCCGTGCTGATCGTTTTCTACGATGCCACCGCCAAGTACCTCGGCGGCCTGGGTCTCGTTACGCTCGGCGCCATTCGCGCCCTGCACTGCCTGATCGGCAATCCCAAGACCCCCCTGCTGTTCCTGAGCATGTTCCTGCTGACCCATGTCATCGTCGTAAGCCTGATTGCCTATCAGATGGAAGGCAAGCGCCCTCGCCTTAAACGCGTCGATTGGATCGTCGCCATCGCCGGCGTCCTGCTGGGCAATGTCCTGGCGCTGGTTTACATGTTCTACCGGCATACCTTTTCCATGAACATCGCCTGGATGCTCCTGGGGCCGCTGGGGGCGCTGCTGAGCTACACGTTATGGGCCATCATTTACGTGCGTCTGCGCCGCACCTACAGCACCCGGAAAAAGGGGGAACGCCTCATGCTCATGGGGCTCTTCTGGTTGTTCATATATGATGCCAGCATCCTGTTTGCCAATGGGCAAAGCCTCGCGGGCATCGCGGTCACCGTGTTGTTGATCTGTGCTATCCTGAGCTTTTTCGGTTTGCGCTGGCTGGGCCGCTGGATTGCCCTGCCGGAAATGCGCTACCGGCGCGAACGCGGCAATTCGCCGGGTCCAGCTCCAGCGCCCGGGACCAGCCAGAAGGAGTGAACTGCGTGAAATTGGGCAGAATATTGCGGCGGCCATGGTGCAGTACCCGGCGGTGGCGTAACCTGGCCTGGGCGGGCCTGCTGCTAGTGGGCGTCCTTGGCGCCCGCGGCGAAACCCTCGGCGAAGGCTGGCACTACCGGCGCAAGCTGGATGTGAAACCCCTCCCCTCCGACGCCCCGGGCGATAACCTGGCCTGGACGGAGTTCTACACCAACGGCACCCACCGGCCCGATGGCGCCGATTTTCGCATTACCAATGTCGAGGGCGTCGTCCTGCCGCTGCGGGTTATGCAGGCCTCCGGCGACGATGACCTGGTGCGCCTGGCCTTTGTCACGCGCGGTTCCGCCCCCTTCTACGTCTCCTGGGGCAACCCCAAGGCCGACAAACCCGGCCCGCTGGCCGATATCCGCCGCGGGGTGCTCTGCGACATCTTCAAGGGGCCGGGCGGCGCCCTGGGCACCGAGCAGCACATCCGCGATATGTTCGGCCGCGCTAAAATATTTGAGGGCAGCATCTTTGTGCCGCAGATATTTCAGGGCTACAACCCGCTGGGTGATGAATGGAACAGCATGTTCCGCTACCGCGCCCAGTTTAAGGTGGACAAGGCCGGCAGTTACGACTTTGGCTTTGCCGTGCACGCCGCGGGCTACCTGGCGGTGGATGGCAAAACCATCGTGGTCATCGGCAACCGTGGGCCGGAGGATGCCCGCAACCATCATGCCATGGACCTCAACGCCGGCTGGCACGATGTGGAAGTGGCGCAGGTCAATGTCAACGGGAACATGTCCGTATCGCTCTCCTGGCGCCGCCCCGGCGATGGCCGCTTTGAACTGCTGCCGCCAGCGATCTTCGCCCCCGTGGCCGAAGCTGCCGCCGGCCCGCTGCAGACCATCGGCACGCCCTATACGGTGGATTTCTCCGTCCACCCCATGGCCGAGGCCTTTGCACCGCCGGATCATTACCTCCAACGCTACGCCTTTGACGCCGAAGCCGTCCCCCCCGGCGCCACGCTGCACTGGGATTTCGGCGACGGCCAGAGTGCCGGCAATGACCCGCATCCCAGTCACATTTATATCACACCGGGAGTTTATACGGTAACGCTGGCCGTCAAACCCCACGCCGTCGACTTCAAGGGAACCCGCCGTCTGACCGTCAAGGATCGCATGTACCGCCGCTTCCCCAATCCCCCGTCCGATCCGTTCAAGACCGTCAGCGCCGTCCTGGAGCGTTACACCCCCACCACTCTTGCGGCCGAGCAGCGGTTACGCGGCATGCAGTATTTCATCCATGAAGCCGCCGCCGACAGCGCCCTGCAATGGGGCAAAGCCTGGGAGGAATCCGGCGAGGCCCAGGACGAGCAGACGGTTTGGGAGGAAACCAGCGCCCTGGCCAGCCTGTGCGAAACCCGCGGCAACCTTCTGGTCGCCGCGGACATGTACCGCCTGGCCGCCAACAAGCCGTTATCCATGGAGATGCGCCTGCGCTGCCTGCGCTGGTGGGCCATCGCCGCGTGCGATTACGGCGCCGACCCGGCCGAGGTGCTTAAGACCGCCGAACTCTGGCAGCCGAAACTCGATCGGAGCAACAACAGCCAGCGCCATGCGCTCCTGACTATCATTGCCTATGCCGCGGTGGCCAAGGGCGACGGCAAACTGGCCGCCCAGACCTGCCGCGATGCCGGCACACGCCGCAACATGGAATTCAACGACATGGAAGTTCATCGCGGCGTGCTGGCCCGCAACATCGAAACCTACATCCGCACGCGCGACTTTGAAACCGCCCAGAAACTCATCACCCAGTGGGAAATCGATACGCCCGAAGCCATCATCGAGGGCTTTACCCGGCTGCTGAAAGTCAAATTGCTGGTCAGCCAGAACCGCCATGCCGCCGCCGCCCGCGTCGCCCAGCAACTGGTGCGGGCCAACCCCGAATCATTCTACGGCGCCGAACTGCTCTACCGCGCCGTCGAAGCCCTCAAGGAAGGCGGCAAGACCGCCGAAGCCAATACGGTCCTCAACACGCTCAAAGACAAATACCCCGAATCGCCTTACGCCCGTGGCGACAAGGTTAAGATCGAGTAGGCGAGACGGTGGACGATGCTCAAAAAGGCATAAACACGAAGTCACGAAGCCACGAAGGACCACGAAGAAGACAAAGGGTTGGAAGTTGGAAGAGCCCGGCGTCGATTCGAAACGCATTGTCTTCCACTATCCACTAACAACTATCCACTAACCACGGGCCAGTTCCGGCACCGCCTCCTGCCCCTGGTAATAGCTGGCCGTGGAACCCCCCGGCGCCACGCTGCTTTTGATGTCGCACGCGTGTGCTGCGGGGCCGAAGCCAAAATCCGTTTCCACCAGCGTCTGGATCTCCTGCATCTGCCCGGGTGTCAGCTTGCGCCCGTCGCACGCGGCCACAAATTCCCGCAGTTCCGCCTCCGTGGTGATATTGGGTTCCACGCTCACACATGCCGGCCAAGTCAGGAGCCACTGGATCGCCAGTTGCCCCATCGTGCCGCCGCTGGCCTCCTGAATGTGCCGCAGCTTGTCGAGTTTCTTAATGCCGTAGATCAGCCAGTTGCGATCGCGGAACTTCCGATGGTCGTCAAACTTCATGTCCGGGGTGTAGCAATCCTGTAATACGCCCGACGAGTGCGGCACGCGGGCGATGATGCCGGTGGTGCCGGCCGCCGCCGCCACCGCACAGAATTCCCGGCCGGGGTGCTGCTCGAGCAGGTTAAATACCGTCTGCACCGTGCTGGCCCGCCACTGCTGGATCGCCGCCACGCCCTCTTCGCGCCAACCGATCGCCGGGCCCAGCGCCACCCCCCAGTACCGGATCTTGCCCTGGGCCTTGAGTTTTTCCAACGCGGTATACAGTTCCTCCGTCATCTCCGGCAACTTCAGGTTATGCGCCTGCCACAGGTCGATGTAATCGGTCCCCAGCCGCCGCAACGATTCCTCCAAGGCAAACGTGATGAACGCCTCCGAGAAATCCTGTTTCCGTTCCCGGTGCGATCCGGGCGTTCCCGCGTCGTGGTAAAAGTCGTAGCCGAACTTGGTGGACAGCACGATCTGGTCGCGCCCGGCATAGCGCAGCGTCGGGGCCATCATGCGCTCGGCCCGGCCATTGTCATACGCATCGCCGGTATCGAAGAAGTTGACTCCCAGATCAAATGCCAGATTCTGGAGCCGAATCCCTTCCGGCTCGTCGGCGGCCTTTTTGCCCCACATGAAGCTGCCATAAATAAAGTTGCCAAAAGCCAGCTCGGACACCGCCAGCGTCGTATGCGGAACAGTTCGATAAAGCATCCGTCTCCTCGCAACCGGGTATTTTCATGAACGGACTAATAGTAGGCGCCCCGCACGTAAAATTCCTCGCGGCCCCTTCCAACCCCGCTGATTCTGCCGGTCCCACGTTTTCCACATTTCGGACTATTGGAACCTGCGCCAACTCATGGTATCATGCTGTACTTCAACGACACGGGGCGTAGCTCAGCTTGGCTAGAGCGCCTGGTTCGGGACCAGGAGGTCGCAGGTTCAAATCCTGTCGCCCCGAATTTCCCAAACGATAATGGTACCAAGGGTTTCGAGCGGGTCCGGTGTCCGGGCCTGCGGCCGGAAGACGCCGCTAAAAGTGTACCAGGTACACTTTTAGCCCAAGTGTCCGATCAATAGCGGACAAGGAGCGTGTACCGTGCCGAAGCTGAAATCCGCGAGCCCCCTTGACGCCCGGGGCGCCAAGGGGGCGGGGTATCGTATGCCTCATGCCCCGCACTGGGGTCTACAGGTTGGCCTGCAGGTACTCCGGCGAGGTGACAAAGGCGGTGATGATCGCCGGCTGGCTTACGCCGTTGGCCAAGAGGTTCTTCCAATCCGCCAGGCCGCCCGGATCCGGGGCCCGCAGCATGTACGTCTGATAGAATCCGGTGATGATGTCCGTACGGTTCTCATCGGAATTGCTGATACGCGAGGCGACGTCCTGCCGTGTGTCGGCGCCGGTGTCTAAAATGGCCGTCCAGTCGGCAAACCCGCCGGCATCCGGGGCACGGCCCAGGAAACTGCTGTAGAGCGCGGTGACAAACGTGCCGTTGGTGCCGCCGGTATCCGCAAAGTATTCCGCCGAGCCCAGAATGCCCGCCCGAATGGCTTCGGCGTTGTACCCGGCCTGCATCCGGTCGATCCACTGCTGGAGCCCCCAATCTTCGGCATGGCGACCCAGGTATTGGACATAGAACTTGTCGACCACGATGCCGTCATATTCCCGGCTGGAGGTAATGTCCGTGGCCACCTGCTGGTAGGACGCACCCTGCGCCAGCACGGACGTCCAAGCATTAAGGCCGGCAGGATCCGGAGCCCGCAGCAACAGATCGTTGTACAGATGGGTCAGATACTGCTGCTGGGCGGCGCCGAATTCGTACGCCCCGATGTCCACGACATTGGTGATGATGCGGGTGCTGCCACGCTGATCGGTGGTCAGCGGATTGCCACTGGCATCCACCGCCAATGCATTGCTGCCGGCATCAATGGCCGGGCTGCCCGCGAGCAGCGCCATGGTCTGCGTCGAGCCGCCGTTATTGGCCAGCGAACCTAGGAGCGCGTTGCCGCCGACCAGGTTATGGCTGCCGGTAATGGCAAAGTCGCCGGCGATATTGCCGACGCTGTTGGCCGCGACAATGGTGTTGTTGGCGGTCGTAGTGCCCATACCCTGGTTGTAGATGCCACCACCGGTCGTGCTGGCGGTATTGGTGGCGATCGTGTCGTTGGTCAGGTTCAGGGTGGTGTAATAGGTCATGATGCCGCCGCCATAGACGGTGGTATTACCGGCCAGGGTCGAGTTGATGATCGTCATGGTGGAATTCGAGACATACAGGCCGCCGCCCTGGCTGGTGGCGGTATTACCGCTGAGGGTCACACCGTAGAGCACCTGGGTTGCGTGGTCGGCATACAGGCCGCCGCCGTATTGCCCGGCATGGTTGCCGGCGAGGGTGGTGTTGGTGATGGAGCCATCGCTGTAGGACAGGCCCACGCCGCCGCCATAAGAGCCCGCGGTGTTGCCGGTGATGCTTGAACCGCTGACGGTGAGCGGGCCATTGGCGCTGTAGACCGCCCCGCCGTCCTGGTTGGCACTGTTGCCGGTGAACGTATCGCCGGTGAGCGTTACGCTGCCGGAGTTGTTGTACAGGCCGCCGCCGAAACGGTTGGTTGAACCGCCGGTGAAGGTGGTACCGTTGGCCGTCACGACACCGTAGAGGTTGTAGACGCCGCCGCCGCCGTAGTTGGCAAAGTTACCACTGAGCACGTCGTTGTTGAGGGTCAGGGTGCCGTGGTCGTTGTTGAACGCCCCGCCGTACTGGGCGCCGGCATTGGCGTTGGCCACATCCAGGTCGTTGACCGTCACGGTGCTGCCCGCGATGTTGAACACCCGCGTGGTGTTGCCGCCGCTGAGCGTAACGAGGCCGTCGCCGGGGCCTTGAATGGTCAGGTCTTTGGCGATATCCAACTCGCCTTGGGGCAGGTTGATAGTCACCGGACCATTGGCCGTCAGACTCGCGTCAAAGGTGATCGTATCGCCGGAGTCCGCGGCCATGTTGATCGCTTCGCGCAGCGAGATTGGGTGGAGGCTGGAACTTACCACATCCTGGAGCGTCTCGACGGGCAGAATGACCGTCAGCGTACCGGGCACAAAGGTAATGGCATAATCCGTCGAACTGGGGCTGGCCGGAGCCGGCGCGTTAAAGGTGATCGGATAGGGATTGCCGGCCATGTGGCTGGCGATCGTGGCAGTGGTGCTCAGGGTCGGCAGTGGCGGCGTCAGGTTCGCTTCCCCTTCACCGAGCACGAAGCCCTCATAATGGTAAGTCAGCGTTGGGACCGGGTCATCGACGATCTTAATCTTGTCGTCTGCCACGACGCGCAACGGGGCCGGGGTGACGGTCAGGCCGCCATCAACGTACTGGAACGAGTAGTCATCATCGATCGCGCCCGCGGCGGTGATGGTGTACGGACTGCCAACCACGTGGCTGGCCACGGTGGCGGTAGTCGTCAAGGTAGGCAGGGTGGCCAGGGTGGCAGGCGTTTCGCCGGGGACGAAACCGTTGTAGCTGGCGGTCAGGGTCGGCAGCGGGTCGCCATAGACCTTGGTCTGGTTGTCGGCAGTAATGATCAGGTGGGCCTGACTGATGACCGCGGCGAATGGGCTTTCAATGGTCAGCGTGTAGTCCTGCGCCGCCGCGCCTGTCAGCGTCAAACCGCCAAAGGTAACGGTGGTGGCGAAATCCACATGGCTGGAGTTGTACGTCGCCGTGGGAGTGCCGGTGATCGATACGTCGTCACCCGTATACGGTGCACCGTCGAGCGTGGTGCCGGTACCGGCGGTATCGGTCGCCGGCAGCGCTGGTGTACCGGAAATCGTGGCCACGTCCGTACCGTCGTAGGTCTTGCTGACTGGTACGCTCAGGCCACTCATGGTCAGATTCTTCGGGGCGATACTGCCGGTGGTATCGGCAATCGTGGTGACGGTGTAGTTGTTGCCGCCGTTACCATCGTTGACCGTATAAGCCGAAATTGTCAGGGTCTTGCCCGTGCCGGCCGTGGCATTGTCATAGACTTCCGCCACGCCCGTGACGCTGTCGGAACCCTGCAAACCAACGACCGTCGGGGTCGCCGTGGTGGTGGTCAGGTCATCGTAAATCTTGCTGTTGGTGGTCGCGGTGATCGTCAACGCGGCCTTGGCAACCGCCAGGTCCGACGTGGCGGAGCTGAAGCCATAACTGCTGTCGCCGGGGAAGCTGGCGCTGACATAGCCCGTGTGCGTCCCGGCATTGCAACCGGCAATGCTGACGTTGGTGAGCGTAGCAACGCCCTGGGCATTGGTGGTGGCGGAGCCTACGGGAACGCCATTTACCAGGAAATCAATCTCCTTGCCGCCGACGCCCGAACCAATGCTGGTCAGGGTGGCGGTCAGACTGGTCGTGCCACCGTAAGTACCGGTCGGGGTGGCGTCGAAAACCAGGTTGGAGACCAGCGCCGGCGGTGCGGATCCGCCATCGATCAGGCCCGGGGTGGCAAACGTTGTGACTTCCAGTTCATTCGAGGTCCCGGCATCAAAGGGCGTTTGGATCTGCTTGCACGCCGGCATGGCGGCGCCGTGGTAAAGCGTAATACGCCACGCCAGCACGTCCACCAACGGATCCACGCGGCCGGGCGGCTCACAAATGGTGCCTCCGGCTTGCAACGTGACCTGGCTGGCCTGGCGCGCGGTACCGGCGGCCTCACCGGCATCAGCGTAGTCAACATAAAGGTTGCCGGTGGCGATCAGCTTGATGTCCTTGCCCGCGCCGTCGGTAAGTTCTTCCACGTCCAGCGCCGTCAGATTGCCCTGGGTGAAGACCGTGATGGCGCCGTTATTGGCCACGACCTGCTGCAGCACGGTGTCGTTATTAGTGTTGATGGTAATGTTGCCTGTACCGGTGGACTGGGCGCTGACGGTGACCGGGCCGGCTTCTTGCGCGACCAGGGAGATGTCGCCGGTGGCCGTGGTGTCCACCGCGTTGGCCGAAATCGTGGACAGCGCGGTCGCCGTGATCGAGGCGCCCTTCAGGGTCACCTGGTCGGCGGAAATGGTGACGCCCGCCAGGCGCAGGGCGCCGGGGGTTTCCAGCGTCACTTGGGCGGCGTGGGCCGTATCGGTCAAGCCGCCCAGGAAACTGCCGCCAACGAGTGTGGCGTCCGAGGCCAGCGAAACGCAGATGTCGCCCGGAGCGCGCAGATTCCACGCCGCCGCATTGATCTGGTTTGTCTGGATGGTAATGTTGCCGGAAGGCAGCTCGGCCGACTCCATCTGGCCGGTCGCCTCGTCGTAGTACTGGGTAGCGATGGCACGCGTGCCGCTGGCGGTGACGTCCAAAGTGCCGATCGCGCCCAAGAGGTCCGCGGTGATGTAGACGTTGGCGTCAGACTGTAACTCCAACGTGGTGGCGTTGACGGTGAGCGGATCGTTGATGAGCAGCCCCGCCTTGTCGTCCAGCACAATGGTACCGCCCGTGAGCGTGGTGGGCAGTCCGTCGCCGGCGGCGGCGCCGTTGAAGTCCCAACCCTCTCCAGCATGATACTCCAGAAGGTCGGGCGCTTGGAAGAACGTGTACGATTGCAGCATCTCGGCAGCGGATACCACCAGGCCACTGCTGATGGTGATGGCATTGCCGCTGTTGGGTTGGACGATGGTGATGCCGCCGTTAGAACTGGTCAGGCGTGCCGTACCGCCGGTACCAGTGGCCACCACGTCGTGAATCTCCAGGTCGCCTTGCGCCGTAATGGTCACCGAACCGGCCGGCGCGAGGGCTGCGGTTACGATCAGGCCGGGCGCGGTTTCGCCGGCACTGTCATAATCCGAGAGGTTGATGGATCCGGTGGTGGTGACGGCGTTGAGCTCATTAACCGCCAGCTCCAAGCCGGTGATGCCCGTCTGGGCATTGATCGTCAGGACGTTGGCTACCAGATCGATGTCGGCATCCTCGTCGAAACCAGTTACTTGGCCGCCGGCAGTCAGCGTCACGTCGCCGGCGGAATGCACGCCGGCCGTGGCACCCGTCCCAGTTGGCGGGATATCCGCGGCATTGGCGTAATACATGCCGGCACTCAGGGTGTCGATCAGGATGTCGCCGCCGGCGGTCACGGTCACGTTGTTGGCGGCGTCGTTGGTTTGCAGTACGGCATTTTCCAGCACGACGGTGCCGGCCGGATCGTTGACCGTGAGGCTGCCGTCTTGCACAGAAGCGGTGAGCGTCAGGGTGGATGTCCCGTCCTGGGTCAGCGACACGTCGCCCGCGGAGATGCAAGTCAGCGTCGCCTGGTTCACCTGCGTATGGAGGTCCAGCCCCATCCACGCGGAAACCGTCAGGTTGTTCGCCACGAGCAGGCTGTCGAGCCCGCCGGTAATCGAGCCTTCGGCGGTAAGGGTCAGATCGCCCGCGGCGCCACTGACGATGGTGCCCAGTATCAGATCACTGGTCGTTCCAGGGGCGGGGGAGTCGGCGGAGAGGGTCACGCTGTTGTCACCGGACGGCCCGTGCGTTTCGACCTGCGGGGCATTGATGGTGCCCAGGGCCGTAACGGCGATGCTACCATCCGCTGCGTCGGCGTTGAGCACAACGGCGCGGAGGTTCGTCAGGGTGATAGCACCCTTGCCGGTCACGACCACGTCGATATCGTCCACATCCGTTCGCGCCACGATGCCGGTTAAGGACCGGGCGTAGAACTCCTGGGCACTGATCGTCCCACCGCTGCCATGGAAGATGGCGCCAGCCGGAGCGAAGATGTCAACTTGGTCCGTCGCGGTCAAAAGCGAATTGGTCAAGGTGACCGAACCGCCATTGGCGCCGGCGTACAGCACGATGTCGCCGTCCGCGTTGGCGGCGGTCAGTTCGGCGTAGAAGGTTCCGTTGACCGAACCGTCGGCAGCGGTATCCTGCCCGGCGCGCACGTCGATCAGGTCGCCGGAATTGATTGGGCCGTCGAGCGTGACATCGGTACCCGCACGGACGACGGTCTGGCTGGATGCGTCTATTTCGCCGCTGAGGGTAGCGGTGGTGCCAGCGGTCACATTGACGGTGCCGTTGGCGACGCTGAGCTTGGCGGCATCGCCCAGGGTCACAGTGGCGCCGGCGGTGAGCGAAACGTCGAGCGGCGATTGCAGCACGGCATTGGCGGCCAGCGCATTGAGCGGATCGCTGCCCGCGGGCAGCAGGCCCTGGATGCTTACATTGTCGCCGGCATTGATGTCCATCGTTCCGGTCACGGCGGTCAGCAGGCCGCCCAAGGTGGCGTCGTGTCCGACATTTATTGTGACCGCGCCACCCGCATGAACGGCTTCGGCGGCGAACGCCCCGAAGGGCAATTGTTCGCCGCTGGACATGCGCCCGGTAACCCAGGTGGTTTGCGGCTCAACAATCGGCTGGGCCTGCCAGAGCGTGAGCGTCTCGTCTTTGACGACCTTGGTGCTGGTGTCGTAAGTCTCGTAGCGTGGCCGCGCGCCGTAGATGTCGTGGACGTTGCTGACCCACTGGTAATTGAGCGTCAGCCGCTTATCGTAGATAGTATTCCAAGTGGAGGTCCAGTTCTCCAGATAGTTGTTATCCGTTTCGTAGATTGGGGTGTTCCAAGATTGCCATTGATATACTTTGGCCGAGCTGTAGTAGTCGTTATGGCCGCCGAAGTTGGAAGCATCGCTGTAGTAGGTGTCAACTGGCGTGCCGAAATTTGTATCGCTATACAGCGCAATATACATACCACCGGGCACGCGGACCGAGCTGGCGCAGTCATTCCAATTGCCCTGGCCATAACTGTCAAAATAGCTAAGGGCGGGGTAGTCACCTGGACTAAGGCCTACATGGCCTCCACTAAAGTTGTCGTCCTGGTAGAGCGTAACCGACCCATAGCCATATTCCTCCCAAGCCGACTGGGTATAGTATCCGCCGACCACCGTGCCCGACCACGTTGTAGCCGCCCACGACACGCTGGCGGTGACCGGGCTGTAGCCCTGCTGGACCCAGATGTTGGTGCCATTGGTATCCTGAACGTTCTGCCAGGTAGTCGCCTGCTGCCAATCCGGGATACGATTGTAAAGCAGGTCCGACCGACCATCGGTGAGGGAAAATTCACGCTGGCCGTTGCTGTTGTAACTTACGGACCAACGGGCCGGACTCGACAGATTATCGGCATCGAAAGCCGGCCAACCGGCGTAGGACGACGAGTCGAAGGCGGTCCGGTCTTGAACGTAATTGACCGTAGCCATGTCGCGATACGCGCCGACGTTCTCATACCAGGTGGTTGGCGTACCCTGCGAGACGACGCGCGACACATCCGCGTTGGCCCCCTCGGGCATCCGGATATAGCGGTGGTCCCAGCCGGCCACATCCACGTAATAGATTTGGAGCGGTGCGCCAGCCCAGGCTGGGGTCCACGGTTGCACGGTCGTGTTGCCGTCGATGGTCTGGTGTTGCTGCGCGTTGGAGTAGCTGAAATCGTATAGCGGCAGGTAACCCAGCGTGGCCAGCACCGCATTGCGCTGGTCGTCGGACAACTGCGTGAACATCTCGTAGGGGTGCTGCGGATCGGTGGAATAGGGGTTCGACGACGGCGTATTGACCGTCAGGCCGTAGGCGCTCCAGTTGATCACCGGGATGTTGGCCTTGGCATACGGATAATCGGTACTGTTGTAGTAATCGATGCCCTCGATGAAGGTCTTGCGGACCTGCGCGCTGGAGGTCACGCGGGGGTTGTAGTAGCCTTCCTGCGTGAGGGTCGTGTCCATGGTGTCGTACACGGAGCCGGTCTGCACATCATCCATGCCCACCTGTTCCGTGACCGTAGTGGTCACCCAGTTGACCTCCGGCACCACGACCGTACCCACGGCCACCTGGTTATAGCCGGTAACAACGTAGATTGTCTGGGCCTCGTTGGTCACCAAGGGGCGCGGACACGCCTCCGTACCGTTTTGCACTTGGGCCGTGGAAGCTACCGTGAGATCCTGGCCGGCATTGACGATCACATTACCGGTCGCGTTGAGCTGGCCGGCACCCGAAACGCTGGTCGAACCGCCGACCAGGTCGGCGGGGGCAATGGTGCCTTCGAGTTGACTGTCGGTCCAGGCGGCGCCTACGCCGGCATTGATCTCAATGTTGCCGGCGGCAGACACCAGGCCTTCCACATCCACCTCATCGATGGCATTGAGCAGCACGCGGCTGCCGGTGCTGGTCACGGCCCCATAAATGCGGACCGCGTTCCCCATCAGGCTGACCAGGTCCGGCGCCTGCACCAAGCCGGCGTCCAGATTGTCACTGTCGTCCTGGGCGTCCTGCACGAAAGCCGTGCCGCTGGCGCGCAGTCGTACCGCGCCGCGGGCGTCATACACGACCACGGTCCCGCCGGCCAGCACGTTGACGTCCGCGCCGGTCAGCGCAATGCTCTCGGCGGCATCCACGCGGCCGGTAACCGTCACGGCGCCGTCCGTGGAAGTTGCGGTAATATCGGCGGCGTTGGCCGTCGTTGGGCTGTTCATGCCGCCAATAGCGCCTTGGAGCGAAATCCCGTCGGTAGCGCTCAGCGTAATGTGGCCGCCGAGCGCGGTTTGCAGTTGACCGGAGGAGGTCACAAGGATCCCCACCGCCGAGGAATCCGTGCCGCCCTGGATATCCAGTAGCGTATCGGTCTGTACCAGGCCGTCAATCAATACCTGGCCGCCGGCGGTCAGGTGCACCTGCGAGCCGGTATCGGCCGTTTGCACCCAGCCGAAGACTTGCAGATCACCCTGCGTCGTTACGGTGATTTGGCCCGGGATCGTTGACAAAAGGCTGCCACCGGCGGTGACATCCACCTGCAGCGCGCTCTGGGCGCTTTGCGACATGGCTCCGCCAACGGTCAGGGTGATGGCACTGGTAGACCAGATCGTGCCACCGCGGCTAACGATCTGGCCCGTATCGTCCACGCCCGATCCGCCAAAGGACAGATTGCCGGCGATGTTCAATGCGACGGCGCCGCCCGGATACCAAGTGATGTTGCCGCTCGAATCGCTGGCCGCGCCACCATAGATGGTGCCGGCAATGACGCCCGAGCCGGCATTGATTTGCAGTGTCGAGTCGGCGGCGGACGAGAGCAGAATCACGCCCGAACCGACCGTCAGGAGCCCCGCAGCATCGATGACAAAATCACGCGCGCTGATCACCGCGCCCTGTTGCACCGCTGTGCCATCCGCCAGGGTCGTGGTCTGCCCGAAGGTAATGGGTCCGTCGGAGTTGAAGCGCAGGCGCTGGCCAGGCGCATCGGCTTGCAGTGTCTGATTATATACCTCGATGTCGGCGGCATGGACGAACAGCGAACCGGCCAGGCTGATATCGCCATCCAGCGTGGCCCTGCCGGTGATATCGATCGTCACCTCAAAACCGTTCGACGCCGGTGTAGTCGCGGTGCTGGTCACGACGCCGGCAATCTCGACGTTCTGACCATCAAACTCCAACAACCCGTCGGTCTGGATGGAGCCGGAATCCTTCGCGACCGTCAGATCGCCGGCGGTCGAGGCGAGTTGCACGAGGCGCAGATCCACACTGCCAGGTCCGATCTGGCTATCGATAACCACGTCGTTGAGACCAGTGACGCGGATCTGCCCATTGCCCCCCACGCTGGAGATGGAACTGGTGCCGTAAGTGTGGACGCTCTCCGTACCGGGCTGCACGACGGTGCCGGCGGTTATGATCACGTTGCGCTGGGCCTGGAGACTGCCGTAGAGTTGGAGCGAATTGGCGGCCGTGACGGTCACATCTGAGCCGGCGCCGCCGGCGATTACATCGCCGCGCACGACGGCATTGGCGCCCGGGTTCAGGACGATCGAACCGTTTACCGTCTGCAGCAGACCCGTCCAGTCGAGTTCCACATCCATACCATCCGGCGAGACTCCGCTATAGAGATTGATGGCCGAATTGGCCAGCACCTTGCCGGCGATGTAGAGTTTGCCGTTGGGTCCGACCGGCGCGCCGATGCTGATGGTGGATCGAGTCTCCGGCGCATAAAGTACGTAGGGTAGCCCCGAGTTCATATCACCCGAAGCCAGGGAAGTCAGCCCCAGCAGGGCCGCGTTGCTACTGGTGTGCAGGAGCTGGAAATTGTACGGGCTGGTGAAGAGGAACCGGGAGTCGTAGAGCCCGATCGTTACGTCCCGATCCGCCGGGTCCGAGGTATAGGTTGAACCAACCGGATGGGCCGCGTTTTGCGAGCCGGTTACGGTCCACACGGCGTTGTCAAAAGCACTTTGGAGTTCGGGCAGCAAGTCATTGATGCTCGTGTTGTTGGCGGTCGCCGCAGCGGGGATGGTCACGGTGGTGCTGATCTGGAAGTCAACCTTATCCAGCGAAACATCAAGGCATACATCACCAGTCAAGCGACCGTCGGCCGTAACGATGAATGTATCGGCCTTGATTTCCTGCGTGTGCGACGGCGCCAGGATGGCCACCGGCCCCGGAGCGCTCAAATTGATCTGGCTGTCCGGTTGCCACGTCGCCATCTGCACCGAGCCGTAAAGCACGATGCCGTTGGCGGCATACTCGCCCGTCGGATTGCCCGACTTGCTGCCGCCGATCAGATCGACGCTCTTGCCGGCTTTGAGATCCTGGCCGACACGAATCTGGTCGTCGGCCTGAATCAGGACCGTCGAATCACCCGCGTAGGTGATCCGGTTGCGGCCGAGGTATTGGCCGGTGGCGTCATAGACGTGCTGGATAAAGCCGCCCGCAAGCAGCAGCCCCTGGATGTCGGCATCCCCGGTGGAATGCACCACGATGGCGGCAGCCGGATTGACCGCCATGATCTCGGTGGCGCCGGAGATTTCCACGCCAACGCCTTGCGGATTGGCGCCGCCATCGATTTCGACATATTGGTTGGTCCGCAGATAGCCGCCGGTTTCGATGGTAGCGCCCTGCTCGTTCTGGGTCATCCCGCCGATCCACGCCTGGCCACCAGCCTGGACGCGAATCGTGGAGTTCTCGGGCGACCAGGCGAAGGTCTCGCCAATGCGGGCGCCGTTGGCGTTGAACTGCTGGTACATGGTGCCGCCGGAAAGCAGGTTGCCCATGACCTGGATGTCGGTATTGCCTGTCAGTTGGACCAAACCGCCGCTGCCATCGGAGGTGAGGCCGGCGGCGGTCAAGCCGCCCGCCGTGGTAATGATGGCGCTGAGGCGGTTGTCGTCCGGGCCGGCCGTACCGCCATGCACGGCGACCGTCTTAGCGGCCAGGATGCCCGTGTCCACATAGACCTGCTGACCAGCAGTGATGGTGACGGTCGAATCCGGACCGGCCCAGGTGACGCCGGAACTGCCGATACAGCCACCGGCGACGACCGGACCAAGTATATCGACGTCCTGGCTGCCGTTGATGGTAATACTGGTACCGGCACCGGAGGTGACGACGGAGGAAGTGGGATTGATATAGACACTCGAACCATGCATATCGGCGCCACCCAAATCGGTGCCGTTGAGCGCTACGCCACCATCGAAGGTGATGTCACCGACGACGTTGGCGAAGCCTTCCCAGTAAATCCGGGTGTTGGACTCAATGGTGAGGTTTCCGCCCGCGCCCAGGACATTGATGTTGCCGCGGACGATCACATCGTCCGGAGCCGTCAGGACCAGGTTCACGCAGTCCTGCAATACCGTCAGCGTGCCGGTAAGCAGGAAGCTGAAGCCGCGCTGCCCGATCAGGTACGCCGCCTGCATGACTTGCAGGCTATCGGGAATGCCGTCGTTGTTGGCGTCGTACAGGTAGAGCACATACGAATGACCAGCATCGTCGGTGACCAGCCAGCGCTGGCCGGTGGTGATCGTGGAAACCGTCACGTTCGCGCTCAGCGGCAGGTTAGCCGCGGTAAACGTCGCGCGGAGAGCGTCAGGGAAACTGCCCGCCTCCAGGGCGGCAACAACAGTGGCATCCGGGGCGGTTTGGGCCTCCACGACGCCGGGGATCGTATCGAAATAGTCGGCATGATCGAAATAGCGGTGGCCCGAGTGGAGGGTCATCGACCCGCTGGACGTGACACTGCCGGCGACCCACAACTCGTTGGGCGAGTTGAGGGTGATCGTGGCATCTGTGCCGATGAGCACGGGCACGGGTGTCTGGCCGACCATGTCGAACCGTGCGCCGGCCAAGATGGCGCTTCCCGCTTCCGACCAGAGATAGGTTCCCGCGGTGATGACAATGCTGCTGCCGGTGCCCGGTGCGGTAATAATGCCGCCTTCCATGTTCTCGAAGGACGTTGCGGCATTGATATTGATTTGCGATCCGCTGCCCAGCGCCTCAATCTCCGAAGCCTGCTTGATTGACTGGACCGTCTCGATGTCGAGCAGGCTGCCGGCGTTGAGGGTTTCAATGATCGAACCGGTATCCGTGCGCAGGCTGTTGGGGCCGTCGTCATAGGTGATCATCGGGTTGGCCCCGGTGGTACCCCATACGTCGATACCGACGTAGTCGTCGCCCTTGATCCAACCGCTGACGAGCACCTGTTCCTCGACATTCACCAGCGTCCGGCGCGCATACAAACCGGAATCGGGCAGGCCCATCGGGTCGTTAACGTTCCGCGACTGTACGTCCAGCAGGCGGCTTTGCACCTCCAGCACATGGTCCGGCGCCTGCACGTCGCCCTGCACGACGACTTGGTCGGCAAGGAAAAGTACGTCGCTCCGCAGCGCGGCGTTGACGACGCGTGGCTGCTGGGTGTATTTAACCACGGTGGCGTCATCGACGTCGCCGATATACATCACGTTGCCGGAGTCCGGAACCGTCGGATCGCCGTCGTAGCGGTGGCCAATGGTCACCAGGGCAAAGCCCGGTGCCAGCGCCGCCATGTCGCGCATCGAGAGATCCACATACCCATCGCGGCCCAGATCGCTGCGATCCTCGCCGCCGGTCAGTTCGGCGGCACTGCCAATCCGGTAGCTAACATTGTCGTGTGTGGCCCGGAGCAGCAACTGACCGGTGCCCTGGATCTGGTCCTCACCGGTGAGGAAGTCGAAGTCGTCGGCGCGCAGCACAATATTCGTACCGGCCCCGCGGGCAACCATGTTGCCGGACTGCAAGGTCAGCAGGGAACTGGTCGCCTCGAGCGTCAGGTCGATGTTGCCGTCGCCGGTGGCTACCGCGTAGGAATTGTGACCGTCTTGAATCTGCTGAAGCCAATCGGTCGCACTGGGCGTGTCCCACGTCACCATGGCCAGCCACGCCGGTGCCGGCGTCAGGCTGGGCAGGACCAGTCCGGGATCCCCGGCCGCGCCGTCCGCGTTGTCGGCGATGAGGTTCAGGTCGTCGGCCTCGACCACCACAATGTCTCCCGCGCCGTCGGTGGCGGTCGCGGCGGTCAAGGATTCGACTTGCGTCAAGATCGGCGCGGCGGTCGTGCCGATGGCGTCGTGCGCCTTGAGGATCAGGTGGCTGTCGTCGCCATATATCGTCGAGTCGTTCTCATTGACGATCGAGCCGTCCGGCGACGTCAGGCGTACCCAGCCGGAGCCGTCGCCGTTCCAATCATCGCCGGCCGAGACCAGCAGGTCCGCGCTGATGTTAATCGCGGCGCCGTCCTCGTACACGCGGGCGTCAATGTAGCCGTTGTTCGTGGCGTCCAGACGATGGTTCAGGTTCAACGTCTGGAACGTGTCGATCATGAAGTTGGCAGCTTGCACGTCGGTCCCGATCGAGACACTTGCGGCCACGATGCGCAGACCGGTGCTCTGCAGGTCGGATACTTGCGTCCCGGCCGGGCTGATAAAGGAGACCTTCCCGCCAAAGTCGATGATGTTGGTGGGGTCGTATTGCGCGTTATTGCCCATCAGGGTGAGCCGTTCGATACCATTGTCATTATAATTCACCGTTTCACGGCCATTGAGCACTTGCCCCGTGCCGAGCGTCAAGGGATCTTGGCCCACGGTCTGTTGGAGGGTGATCTCGTCGAACGCGCCCCCGTTGTCCGTGATGTTAAGCGTTCCGGGCGCCTTGGTGGAGTTGGGCCGGCCCATCCGGATCAAATAATGGTCGCTGCCGCCGGGATCGGAAATGTTGATGGTTCCCGCCGGGACGTCGGTAATGTCCAGCGTGTCGTCGCCCTGGCCCAGGATCAGGTTGGTGATCTGGGGCCGGGTGAGGCGCACGTCGCCCCCCTGGCCTTGGGTAATCTCGACGCCGTAGGAACTCAACGTCCCATTCAACGGCTGGGTGCAGGCGCTGAAGTCGAAGGTGACGGTGCCGGACGGCGGCTCCTCGATGAAGTCCGTGCCGTAGCCGTTGGGAAACGCGAACTTGTCGTTGCTCCCGCCGCCGACCAGGGTGTCATTGCCGGTGCCGGGCTCAAACACGTTGTCGCCCGAGCCGCCGATCAGCTCGTCGGTACCGTTGCCGCAGATAAGGGTGTTGGGGCCGGCGCCGCCGATGAGCGTGCTGGTGCCGTTGCCGGTCCGGAGGATTCCGCCGGCCTTGCCGGCGATCAGCGTGTTCTTGCCGTCGCCGGCCGTCACGTCGACCGTGACGTCATCCAGGCGCGAGGCGTCGAGCGTATTGTCGCCCTCTCCCATGTCAGCCACGACGTTGGTCACGCCGGTGTACGTCTGGTACCAACCGCAATCCGGCAGTTGGTCGTACTCGACGTTCACCGTGCCGCCCGAGCCGCTGAGGATGAAGTTTTCGTCGTCGTCGGAGGTGTCAAAATACTGGCGCAGCCCCGCGTTCGGGCCGGTGTTGAGATACAAGGTCGAACCGACTTGCGTGGCCAGTGTCGGCTGGATATGCGGCGCGTCGTATGTCAGGTCGAACAGATTGATCCGGAACAGTTCCACGTTGACGAGGTTAATCCACTTGACTATGTTCACGTCGACGCTCAGGCTGGCGATGAAATCCAGTTTGGCTTCGAGATTAAAGAGGTTTGCCGGCCCCAGATTGTTGGGGTAGGTAAGCATCGTCAATATGTCGGTCCCGTGGAGATGGCCGTCGGACACCCAGTCCACGGCGGTGACGTTCCCGCTGGCGTCCTTGGTCAGCACCGAGCGGGCGAGATCCGCGAAGCCGGCGCCGACGAACATTTCGACACCGCCGAACAGCGACGCCCGCACAATGAGCAACTGGCATTTAGCTTCGATCCCCAGGTCAGCCGTAATACTGAACGCGTCCAGCGGTTGGCCGCCGGTGCCCGGCACGATCTTGCCGTTTTCGAACTCCGGCAGGGTTACCGTATTAACATAGAACCCGTCCAGGGCATAGGCGGGATCGCCCGTCTGGATCGCCTCGCGAATGCCATAGGTGTCGTAGCCGAACGACAGATCGACATTGGCATCGAAACTGCCTTTCACGTACACCCCGATGCTGGCCACCTTGACATCCAAAGCGTAAATCGGCACTTCGAACTCGGCGTGGAACTTCAAGAGCGGCATTTCGTAGGTGAACAGCGTCGCGTTGCCGCCTTCGAGCAACTGCACCCAGTTGTTGATGTCCAGGAGGTAGGGCAGGAACTGGAAACCGGACCGCTGCTCGCTGCTGGTTTCGCTGCTGCTATCCGTGCCACCCTCGGACCGACCTTCAGAGCCACCCTCGGCTTCACCCTCGGAGCTTTTCTCGGTGCTGTCGGCCTCCTTCGTGAGTGTATCCTTGGCTTCCTTGGAATCTTCTTTCTCCTCCTCCTTCTCCACCCCGTCGCCCGGCTGCACCGTATCATCCGCGTCGGTGCCCTCGGGTACCTCATTGAGGGTCCCCAAGTCGGTGATGTCGCCCAGCATAATATCGCCGTCCGGACTCATGGTACTGATCGTGTCCACCAAGTTTAGCATGGACTCGGCGGCGTCCAGGAAGGACCAATCAATCGGGTCCTTGCCGGCTACCTCCAGGATGACGTTGATCAGGCCACACAGGGTGGGGTCTTTGAGAATCTTGTCCAAGCCGTCGATCTTCGTCGTAAAGGCCTCGATGACGGACTTGAACGGATCGAGCACGTTGGCAATCTGCTGGGCGATGGGCTTGAGGAAGTCGCTCAGGAGCGAACTGACATTCAGGCGGATGTCTTGCAGGCTGATCTGGGGATCCGCGGCGCCGGTCTTGATGTCCCACGTCCAATTCACCAGCAGGTCGGCCTTGAGTTCCGGCAGCGACGGGGCGGAGAGCGTCAACGCTTCGTCCAGGGCGGCGGTTGCAGAGTAGGTAGTGGTGAACAGCCGGTTGTCAGGCAGCGCCATCATGGTGTTCAGGGGGAGACGGCCGCGGCTGTCACCGCCATAGAACAGCGTCAGTGGAGCGTTAACGCCGCCCGGAATGAACTGCGCCCCGGTGGGGTCCTGAGTCTGGTCGGCAATCGTCGCTGTGAAGTACAGCAGCGTGCCGGTGCCGTTGAACGGCGCGAAGTTGTTCGGGTCGTTGGGATTCTGGTCCAGAAACGCGTTGGCGTGGAACTGGAATTCCGGACTGCCGGAGTCCGTGGTGGTCGTGACGTAGAAACCGTCCGCCACGGAGATGCCGAAACCGAAGGCGTAGGACCAAGGGGCCGTAAACGCCATATCGCTGTTGACCTTGAGGCTCATGTTCGGCAGGTTCAGGCTCAGCGGGACCTCACTATGCAGCACGCCGCCCAGGCCGACGTTGAACTGGATGGAATCAGCGTTGGCCGGCGGAGCGACGCCTTGGACCCAGTTGGCCAGGAAGTTGCCGCTCTTGTCGTACCAGCCGATGATCACATCGGCGCTGGTAATCTGACCATCTTGATTGTTGTCGGTCAGCACGTTCAAGCCCGTCGGGCCAAGCACTTCGTACAGGCACTGCTGCATGGTTTCGATGAGTTTGCCATTGCCGCTGAGCTTGGCGCGCAGGTCTTCCAGAAGTTCGAGCCGAATGTCATTGAAGAACGTCGCCGTCGACACGGCACTGGAGCCCATCAGCGGCACGCTGTTGGCCAGGGCGCTCTCGAACCCGTCCTGCACCGCCCCCAAGGCGAAAGTCAAGCCGTCGATCACCAGCTGCGGATCATTGAGCATGCCGAGGATCGCGTAGGTGCCGCCGTTGTTCTCGAACGTGCCCTTGATATCCGGATAGTAATAGGTAACCACCGGATTGCCGGCATAGGCGGTGGGGTTGGCCAACTGCTGGAACAATTGCCCCAAGCCGTGATTGCCATCGGCGGCCGCGGTCTGGATATGGAGGTCCCCCGGCACCGGATACTCGTTGCCGTTGAGTTCCAGGGTCAAATCCATGCCTGTATGGAACTGACCGGTTGTCGTGCTCTGGAGATTGCCGGCCAACGTATCGGTCTGCGGATGGAACGTGCTGCCGGGCGCCGCGCCGGCTGGCGGGGCAAGATTCACCGCCAGTTGGGCGTAATCGTTGGTAGTCAACTGGCCGTCGCCGTCCAGATTGACATACGCATTTTCGGCCACCAGCGCAATGGGCCCGCTTTGGAACGTCATTTCCAAATTCTGGCCAAACACGCGGACACCCAGGTTCGCGTGCGTGCCGCTGGCCTGGGCAGCCGCGACCGGCGCGGCGACCAGGAATGAAACCTGTTGGAATCCCGGCACGGCCAACTCATCGGCCGCATCAGCCGCGGTGACCTGCCGGCCGGTCAGGAAGGTCACTGCCACGCCGAGGTCCGTCTGCAACTGCGCGGCCAGATTCAACAGCGCCAATTGCCGCGCGCCGGCCAGGGCGGCCGACTCGCTGGAACCATCCACCGCCGAGACGACCGTGGCTTCCAGCGACTGCACGGTTCCCTGCGCGGCGGCGGTGCTCAGGGCTGCCTGAAACTGTGCCAGAATCGCTTGATACATCGCCGGGGTCACGGTGCTGCTGCCGGCGGCAAAGCCGGGATTGCCGAATGCACCGGCCGGCGCGGCAACGGTCACGTCACGCGTCGCACTGTAGTCGTAGAGGAACATGTCCGGCGTGGCGCCGGCCGCCATGCCGCCGAAATGAATACCGGCGTCCACGGTCAGATTGGCCTTCGCGTCCAGTTCGATGCTGCCGCTGCCGTTCTCCATGTCGGTCAGCGTGCCGACGGTATCGACCCCGGGCAGCAGGGAATTCAAGTCCAGCGTGTAGTCGTAGAGACCGGAGAATACCTCTGCGAAGTTCACATGCACGTCCAGAACTTGACCGTGGAGTTGCAGCGAAAACGGCTGATCTTCCGGGTCGGTCGCGTTGTTGTTCGTGAGCCCCAGGGCCTGCTCGAAGGCGGCCTCCACGCCCTCGATGGACGTTACGGGCGTGGCCGCCGCCGCCTTGAGCCGGGCGCTGAAATCACTTTCGAAGCTGAATATCTCGCTGAGCGCACGGTTGACCCCCGGCAGCGGCTGGTTATAGAACGGCTCGTTGGCCAGCGACGTTGTCAGGAAATCCAAGCCCATCTGAATGGCATTGGCGATGTCCACCGACGTGAGATACTGGAAGTCAAAGGCCGGGCCCAAGTCCGGCAGCACCAACACCACTTCCTTGCCCGTCAGGTTCCCGGCCGCCACCTGCGCCGCCAGGTCGAACGGCTCCGCCGGCGACTGGAGGAGGGTTTTCACCGTGCTCATATCCAGGAAGTTCTGGACATACACATCCACTTCCGCCTGAGGCGCAATGGGCAGGTCGCTGCCCAATCCCGGCGCCAGCGTCAGATCCTTCAACTGCGCCCACGCCGTACCGCTGAACGCCAGTTGGAGCGACTTGGTCGCGGTGTGGTAGTTGATCTCATGGAAGGTGAACTGTTGGTCGCCCGGCGTGTTGTTTGCCGGGTCGCGATCCAGCGTGACGCTGGCGGTCGCATCCATGTGGACCAGCGAACCGCTGCCCGGTCCGCCCACGGTGGCCTGGGCGAAGCCCATTTGCAGTGCCACCTGCGGATCAACCACGTCCATCGACACGTTGCCGTTGAGCTGCGTCTTATCCACACTGGTGACCGCGCCTTGCTCCAGCAGGAACGACTGGGCGGTGGCCGTCGGCGTTACAACCTGGTCCAGGTCCACGGTATGGGGATCAATATACCCCGCGATGATGTATCGCTGACCGCCCATTTGCAGATGGTAGCCGATCATCGTGGAGTCGAAAGTCACGCTCTGGGCCGTAAAGAGGCTGGAATCCAGCGTGAAGGGCTGGCCTTCCACCGTCGCCGTGGCAGTCTGGTCCAACTGGAAGGTGTGGGCGTCGATGAACGTCTGGAACTTATAACTCTGGCCACCGATATTCACCTGGGCGCCGGTCATCGCGGACGTTAAAGTCATGTCCGCCGACGTGAACTCATCGCTACCCTCCGTCAACGAGCCGTGGAAACCGTCGGTCACGATGCCCAGGAGTCCGTCGGCGCCGGTACAGGTCGCGCCGTGCATCGTGGCGATCAGCGTGACCGCGCCGTTGATCGTGGTCGTCAGCGTCGCCTGGTCCGTGCTGGAGAGAGTAACACCGTTGGCAAACCCGAAACTGAAATCCAGCGGCGTCGTGGTCGTCGCGCCCGGCGCCTGGAAACCGATCGGCATGGAGAGTTGCTCGGTCGCCGGATCGTACGTGATCTGGCCGCCGGACTGCACGACGCCCGCCGCGTCCAAAATCGCAACCAACTCCTGGAGAGTCTGAATGGTCTGGATCGGTTTGTGGACCACGAAGCGCTGATTGGTCACCGTCGCCGACGCCGGATCCGACAGGGTCAGCGTGTTGCCGTCCACCACCGCGTTGATCTGGAAGGTCTGCAGGATATTGCCTTGGCTATCCAGGAACGAGAGGCACTGGTAGCCCATGTCCGACGTGAACCCAGCACCGGCGGCCGTGAAGGTTTGGCTGCCCTCGGCCATGGCGCCGTTGGTGCCGATGGGCAACAGGTCTACGCGCGGCTCGTTGAAGTTCAACTTGTCATTAACCTGCGTGTTGAAGGCATCGGAGAACGGCAGCACGGCGGCGACGTTCTGCTGGGTAAACGGAATTTGTGTCAGCAACGTGCCGGAAGTCTGCACGTCGCTGGCCAGATAATCGCTGAAATCGGGGAACATCTGGATCGCCTGGGCGACGGTCACGTTCCGGAAATCCGCAATCTCGTCAAAATTCGCGGTGGTCGCGGTGTAGCCGGCCGTATTGCCATACACCATGCCGGCCACGTGCACGGTCGGTACGGTGGTTGGCGAGTAGAGATTGGTACCGGCCAGCGTGGCAAATACCGGCAGATCCAGCGCAATGCTGTTGGCGGCTGGCGTAAAGTTGAAGACTCCCTGCCCGCCCGTGTTGGCATAGCCGATGGTGCCGCTCAGGTTCACCGCCGCGTGTGAATCCTGAATGCCATCCTGTCCCAGGCTGACCGCCAGGGCCCCTACCGTACCTTGGAACAACAGGTTGCTTTTGTCGGCGGTGGCATTCACGTCAAGTTGGTTAATGTTGAAGTTGTAGGCGCTATCGAGCCAGTCCAGGCCCAACGTCAGACCAACGTCCGCCTGCACCGCCGCGTTTACCGTAACGTTGCCCGTAAAGTTCAAGCCTATCAGGTCAAAAGCATGCCCAAAGTCGAGATTAAGTTGTTTGGTGTAGGAAGACTGCTGCTGGAAGCAGAATTGCACTCCCTGGTTGGTCAATTCCAAGCCCAGTTCCTGCCCTGACTGGCCGGATAGTCTGGGTAGCCACGCCGCATTCAGGTAGGCCAAGAGCCCCTTCAAGGTCGGGCCATCGGCACCGTAAGTAACCGGCACCGAATCGTCGGGCACGGCTACCGTCTGATCGAGATAATGCTGCGCGTAGGCTCCCAGATCCAAGATCGGGCTGACGCCCAGCAAGTCGTCCAATGATGCGCCAATGCCCGGCAGCCGCTGAGCCACGACGCTCTGGGTGACCAGATTGCCCACGGAATCCGTGGTCACCGTCAAAGTGCTGCGCACACCCGCCACGTAGCTGGCCGCGTTGTTCACCAAGGTGGAGAACTGGTCGGCCAGTTTCACATCGAGATTCGACGTATCGAACTGATTGATGGCCGTTCCGTCGGCAAACTCAACCTGCACCGAGCCGCTGCTCAAGGGCACGGTTTCGTCCACCGCGGCGCCGATCTGGTTGACTTCGATGCCGACACTGCTGCCGTCTACCAGCGCCACGCCGGTCAGGCCGACCGCAGTTGCCGCAGCGCTCCCCTGCGCCGCATAAGCCCAAGTCGAGTCTGCTTTTTCAACCAGTACGGCACCCAATTGAACGTCCGTAAGTTGCAGCCCTTTGCCGCTAGCCCCCAGCAACCCGCTCAACTGCTCGCCGGCAACCAGGATTTTATATGTGCCTGCCGTGCTGGCATCCGTCACCGTGACGCTACCAGTCAGTGCCGGGAAACCGTCCATAGTGACGGTCACGGCGGTGCCCGCGAACTGGTGCATCACTGTCCCGTCGGCAAAAGCTAGCAGTACGTCGCCGCCCGGGGTCGTTACCGTCTTGTTCAGTGCGGTGCCGGTTTCATTGATGCGTGCCGACATGGTGCCGGTGACCGACAAGCCGGCCACGCCAGTCAGGGTCACGCCACCGGTGGCTACCATGGCGTAAGTGGCCGGGGCTTGCGTGGCACCCAGGGTGCTATCGGTGGTGCAGTCTATCACCGCGCCCAGGTTGGCATCGGCCAAGGTAATCTGGGGCTGGCCGGCAACGCCCGGCTCGACACTCCAAACCAGGTTGGCACCCGACCCGGCCATCGTAACCTCGGTGGTGGTGATGCTGCCGCTTACAGTTTGTTGCGGCTGGAAGGAGAAGTCTCCCTGAACGTCTACGTAGTCCGCGTACCGTGCCGCCAGCCCCTGTACTGCCACATCTTGCAGATCGGTCGCGGCAGGCAGGTTGGCAAATGTATAGCTGGCTCCGCCCGCGCTGGCGATTTGGCTGGTGAAAGCTGTCCCGCTATCGTTGTAACGTACCTGTATCCCGGTCGCCGTTGCCGACGCGAAACCGCCGCCGGTAAGCGCCAAACTGCCGCTGGCTTCCATGGCCAATTTGCCATCCGCCGTACCGACCAGGCCCAGTTGGCCGTCGGTCACGCCGACGGTGAAGTCATTGGCTGTCAGGCCGGCGGTGACATGACTACCAACCGCCTGGATGCCAGTGCCGGCCGCGTCAAAGGCCAAGTCGCCCGTCACGGCGCCAAGGCCGGTTACGTTCAGATCCAGCCCGGTGCCTCCGAAATTCCGCGTCCCCCCCGCCACGGTGAGGGGGGCGGTGGTCGTACCCACGGTAACGTCAGGACCTACATCCGCTCCTGTCGTGTTAAGCTCTGCGGCCAGAGTTGTTCCCGACAATGTTGCACCGCTGAAGCCTCTCAGCGCCGCGGTGCCGCCCGATGTTTCCAGCGCCGTGCCGGCGGATGTCGTCAGCAGATCCAATCCAGCATCATTGATCTGTACCCCGCCCGTGGTCTGGCCAAGTAGCGCATTCACATCAGTGCCCATGGCCAGCATCTGGTCGCCCGACCTTGCGAACGAGAGCGGGCCGGTAAAGGTCGCATACCCACCGACCGTCACCGCCGCGTTGCCGGTGCTGTTATACGTTGGAATGTTGAAGTAGTCGTTCAGGAATTCACCGAAGCCGTCCTGGGAGGCGGTGTCGGGCAACGCGTAAGACAATCCGCCTGGCGCCGCCGTCACCGTCAGCCGTAGCGTATTGCCGGTGGACACAAGGGCAAAATAACGATCCCCGCCGGGAAACGCGAAGAGCCCTTCGGCGCCGGCAAACTTGCCCGTCAACGTGCCGTCGGCAGTCACAACGTCGAAGGATGTACCCACGGCCGGCACATAATTATTGACCAGCTTGATTTCCAGAATGCCGTCGAGCGTCGCGTCCGTGGTGACATGGATTTGATCGTAGCCATCGATCTGGCTCGTGGCGCTGTGTCCCGCCTGGGCCCCCCCAATTGCAATGAGCGTGGAGTCGCCATGGCCCGGCGCAAACGAGGCCATTTGCGTGACTTCCGTCACGGACACCGAGAGCAGACGCCGCGGCTCGAGTGCCTCCAACCGCACCGGCTGGCCCAGCCATGCGGGACACCGCAGGTTTCTATCCTTGCGGCCCAGACGACGGTTACGACGCGCATGACGGGACGGAGTCATGATATGACCTCCTGCTTAAGGCGCCGCACGGCGCCAGTGGAAATACCCTGCGAATCCGGGGCATGGTCTTCTCCTCCACGCTCCAATACCGGCCCGGCGCTGGCGCCGGCACCACGAAACGATCGGAGGGCAAATCACATCGTCCGCAACACACCACAGATTCCCAACGCGGCTGGCGCCGTGCGCCAGCAAACAGGTGTATCCCGCGTGACTTGCCTTCTCCCAGCCACGACGCCATCCCTGGCCACAGATAACGTAATCATATGCTGTTGAGTACATTCATATACAAACCAGAGGTGGAGGCCCGCGAGCCAACATTCCGGATAAGCGAATAATCGCGATGGTACCCCTCGGTGCGCCGCAGTGTCAACAAAAAACTTTAATTTTATCTTTTTATCTTTTTGACAATCGGATCTTTGCAATTACCCATATTTCCATTTCGTAAGTTGGGCAATCTGTGCAAGCGCTCCGTCGTTTAACTGGCAGCGTTTTGCGTTGTGGTGTATCCAACCGGACCGATGGTCGCCTTGATCGCCACGCGTGCCGAGACGCTGGCCTGGGTGCGGCGGGCGATGACTTGGCGTCCTGATGTGTTGGCTGACGGCCCGGAGGCCAAGAGGCCGGTGACCACTGCGCCACTTGGGCGGCTACCATGCCGACGCGAACCATCGTAGCCTCCTTGCCAGATGGGACTTATATCACCACCATCAGGGCAGGGATGCTTTTTCTTAAGTTGGCCGTTGAACGGTATTGGCCTAAAGGCGGAAGTCCACGCAAAAGGGCTGACAGAAGTTCTGGCCACACCCATCAATTCTTTTTCAGGCCGATCTGCTCCAGGGGGAGCTGTTTAAAACCGGGGATAGCGACATTTTTCAAGTCCGGTTCCTTGGCGAGGACGCGGTTGGCCTCGTATTTGATGCTGTTGCTATCCAGAAGCTTGGTGTTGACGACCAGATTCCCGATGAACAGGATGCCGCGTGGCATTTCGGGACGCGCGGCGAGGTAGTTGATGAAATCCGGGTAGTGTTCGCGCCAGGGTGATTGGTCAAAGGCGACGGCTTTGAGCCGGGATTCACACAGGGCTTCGTCGATGTGCCGGCTGCCTTTGGGTTTGGCGAAAATCGGGGGGCGATCGATGAAGATGTTGTTTAGCACGCGGATGTCGCTGCCGCCGTTGATGTTGATCGACCGGGCATTGCCGGCCTTGCGGAAGATATTGCCGTAGACCTGCGTGCCGTCGCCACCGCCGTCGTCAAAATAGAGGGCGAAGTTGCGCTGCCGCGTTGCCAAGTCGTGCCAGTAGTTAAAACGCAGGATGTTGGCGCGTTCCGTCGGGTCGCGGCCCATATAAAAGGCGGCATTGTCGTCACCCTCGAGCATGACGTGGTGAATCTCGTTGTATTCGATCAAGTAGTCATTGCCGTGCAGCAAGATCGCGCAGCCGGGGCAATCGTGGATCAGGCAATGCCGCACGATGGTGCCCACGCCGTCGATATTCACGGCGCCACGATAGGTGCGATCCCAGCGATTAAAGTGATGGATATCGCAGTTCTCCACAAAATTACCGGCGGGCACCAGTTGCAACCGATCGCCACCACCCAGCGCAATGCCCCCGGATCCGATGTTGTAGATCCGGCAGTTGGCCACGCCCTGCCCGATACCGGCCTGCCGATTCCAGATGGTGTGCCCACTGAAATAATTCTGCGGCGATCCCAGTTCCCACGCGGGGGACTTGCCCGCTCCGCCCGGCCCGGCCGCCGGGGCCCCCTGGCCAATGCAGACGGCGAGGATCCCCAGGTTCCGTAAGGTGGCGTTCTGGATCCGATTGTTGGCGCCGCGATCGATGTAAATGCCCATCCCGCGGGCGCATTCAAAGTTCACACCATCGAACACCACGCCGGAGGCGCCCGCGATGGCCACCAATGGATCCTTCAGCACCGACACCTCCAGGTGACAGCGGGCCATGTCTTTGCCGGCCGGCGGGAGGAAATAGGGTTTTCATGTTTTGTCCTATTTACTCCATGGGATTCATGATGCTCACGCCCATCAAGCCGATGACGACTTCCTGGGAAAGGGTCTCGAGGGCGACGGATTCGAGTTTCACGCCGGGGCGCAGTTTCCACCCGTAGACCATCGCCCGGCAGTTGGTGCCAAGTTGCACCTGCGCCGGCGGGGTCTTGGGCAGCGAGAAGCCGTCGCGTTCATAAGAGTATTCAGCGCTCGCGAACTTGCACAGCGACCAGAAGTTCATGGGTGGAACCAGTTCCAGTTTCTCCTCCCGGCCGTCGGCGTAGCGGAAGGTGAGCACCGCGTTGGCGATGCGGCCCTGCATCGGGTTGGTGCTGCCGCACACCAGCAGCCACACCGCTGCACCGGAACGGTTCACCGGCACGGTAACGCGGTGCGGCCAATTGTCCCACAAACTGGTGAAGGCTATGTTCTTCCGGCCCGGGTTGGTCGCCACCGGTGCGAAAACCGCGTGCTGCGGCGTAAGAAGGCCGCCGTCGGAGGCACGCAGAGTGGACAACTTATCGAGCGCCACGTCCAGCGGCTTTCCACCCTTTTGGATGGTTTGGATCCAGCAGCGCCACCCGTCATAGGCCAGGCGTGCCGAAACCGTCTCGGGCCGGGGCGCGGCGTACCGCTGGTGAAAGATGGTGCGCACGTCACCGTTGAATGCCTCCTCCATCGCCACCGGAGTCCACGACGCAGCGGGTGGGGCCTGTTGTAACTGCTGCGCCGCCCGGCGGGCATCCCCCTCACGGTCAGTGATGTTCACCTTGTAGACCTGCAAAAAGGGCACGTTGCCGCGGTCAACGCGGGCGAAGGCCATGTGGAAGCCCGGCGCTGCACCGGCGGCCAGACACGCCTGTGGGTCGATGGCGTTGAGAATGTCCTGGGCCTGGCCGACGGTTTTCTCGATGGTGATGGGCGATGGCGATTTCTGGCGAGACTCCAGGGTGACCTCCACGACTGCATTTGTGGTCGCGGGCAGCGCGATGGACATCATGCCGCAACCGGTCCATGGTTCAATCTTCCATTCCACGGGCCGGCCGTCGACGCGAACCTCTTGCACCTGCGCGGCACGGATCGGCACCCGCAACCGCAGCCCCGCCTGGCGCTGGAGCCCAATCGTGTAGCGATCGACAGCGCCGTCGCGTTTGAAGGCCAGCGAAAAATCGGGCGTTTTGATCGCGGCGTGATCCCACGCCTCGGGCCATGCCGGGGTGAAAGCTACCACACCGTTGGGGTAATCCGGCCGGTAGCCGAAGAGCCCTTCCACCGTGGCGCGGCAGAACATCGACGCGATATCGTTGAAGTCGATCGCACATGTTGACTGGCCCAGGCTGCCGGGCGAAAGGGTGTTGGCGTTGCCGGCGCCCTTGCCGCAGCCGTGCTTGGGCGTGGGGTCGCCGTACATGCTCTCGAGCATCGGGCCGCGGAGCAGTTCCCACCCCTCGTCCCCCTGGCCGCACAGGAAATATCCCAGGGCCATGCCGTAGTTGTCGCCGTGGTAGAGTTCGCGCAGGCTCCAGGTGCCGGGCACCCAGTTACTGCTTTGGCGCATCTGGCCGCCGTAGGGCAGGGGGAAATGTTCCATCGCCCAATCGGTGTAGTACATCGCCTGCCAAGCCTGCATGGGTGTGCTCAGCCCGGCTTCGATGGGCAGATGTTCGCTGAGGATCCACGCGTCGTCGTGCACGCGCCGGTGGCCGCCCTGTTCAAGATACGCGCCATACTGCCCCTTGCCCGGCAGCCACAGCACGCGGTCGAGCGCGGCCTGGATCTTCTGGGCCTCGGCGTCGTGCTTCCTGGCATCCTCCGCACGGCCGGCGCGGCGGCATAAGTCCGCGGCCACGCGATTCTGGAAGTACAGGTACGCCGATTCCTCGACCGTGCCGCCGCCGTTGTACCACTGGCTGTCGGTAGCCCAGGTGTTGACGTAGCTTTCGTAAAGGCCATCGTCATCAGGATCGAAGCATTCTTTGGCCCATTGCAGGTGCAGTTCCAAGGCGGGCAACAGGATCTTCTCCAGTTCGCGGTCGCCGGTGCTACGCCACTCGCGGCAGCACTGGTCGAAGAACTGGGTCTGCATGTCGTAGCGCCCGCCGACCGAGTTGATTTTGCCCAGCCCATAGAAACGCGAGTTGTGGGATTGCTCGCCGCCGTCTTCGTTGGCCTCGGCCTTGATCTTGCCGGTGGGCTTGGTGGTCTGGTGCGAGATGTGGGTGCGCGCCGAGATGCCGACCAGGTCGTGAAAGCCATAGGCCGTGGCGCCATCCATCACGCGCCACCCCAGGTAAGGCGTGCGCCAGCGCGGCGCCCCGCTGTGCACGAACGCCGTATCGACGAACAAGCCGTGCATCGCAATGCACGACGCGCTAACCCCCAGGTTGAAGTACGAGTCCGGCGTATCGACCACCACCTGCTGCGCCAGCGCCACCTGCCGCGCGCTGCCCAGGTCAAACGCCTGCGCCAACGTACCCGCCGGCAGAAACTTCTTGTCGGTCACCACCAGCAGATGGTGCTCCGGCAGCTTCGCCAGGTCCACCGCGACGGCCAGCCCCACCCCGGCTTCCGCCACGCGTGCTTCCCGGGCCGCGGCCATCGCATCGGACAGCTTTTCGATCGCACTGACGGGAAACGTATACGACCCGAGCAACGACGAATCCACCTGCGAGAGCAGCACGCCGCTGGCAAACCCATCCGCCGTTACCTGCATGCCCGGTATCGGCTTGGTGCTCGCCCCCGGCCGCTTCGGATCCGGCGGCCCCACCATCCACAGGAGCCGATCGCCCACGGCCGCACCCGTGGCGCTTACACGAACCACAAACCCGTCCCCGCTGGCAACTGTCACAGCCGCCATCGTTACGCTCAGACCCGGCAGCCGGGCATCGCCCAGTTCCCACTCCATCCGCCCCGGCCGATAGCGCATCGTGCGCTGGGCAAACTCGTTGCACGCCAGCCGGACCGCCCCGCGCTCGATGCCCACGCCCAGCCGCCCGACCGGCCAGCAGAGTCCGGGCATCTCGCCGGCTTCCACCACCATCTGCCGGCGATCGCAGTACAGCGGCCGGTTGTACCAGCGCGGCCCATTGTGAATGACAAATGCATCCCCCTCCGGCGCGTAGGTAAGCCCCGGCAGCGCGGGGTCCGCCCGCCCCGGGGCGGCGGCCGACAACAATCCCAGGATCAGCGTAAGCAGAATGCCGGTTTGAATCTTCACCAGTAGCTCCTTGGGAATTGCCTACACCGAATCATTTTCCGATTGCATGCCGCACGCAGGCAACGCAACGCGGCCGCTCCCTGACGATCGCCGCTCTGATTACCGCCATATTTAAGCAACGATACCAATCGCGGGCCCCGCTCAGTTGGACGGGCGAACATCATAGTTTGCACCTTTGGCAGTGGCGAAGGAGAGTTTCCTGGTCGCCGGAAGGAGGTATCGGGCGAAGCACGCAGATCCGCCCCCTGCGTCCGGAGATTGCCCATACAGACCATGCCAATGGTCGCCAGCAGCGTAAAACACCAATGCCGTTTCATGGGTCCGCCCTTTCAAGCATGAGCGTTTTCCCCGTTGTACTCGAACACGCGTGGCTCGCCGTCCGGAATGAGCGCCGTGCCCGGCAGGATCGGGTTGGCGGCCTAGGCCGGTGCGACCAGTGCGTACCAGACCATCAAGGGCACCAACACGCGGGCGGGCAGATTTGCGAAACGGTGCTTCCTATTAGATGGCGACAGCAACAGCACGGCGGCGAGACTGAGAATAGTGTGTTTCATTTTGTTCCGTTCATTTGTTCGTCTGGCACACGCGCCCAAGTCGTGCCGTTTTGTTCGCGGATCATCGCCGCGGCGCCCGGTGGCGTGGGACAATCGCGCATTTGCACGCCGCGCACGTTATTCAAAACAATCACCGGCTCTTCCCCGGCGGAAAGCACCTGAAAGCCATCCAATTCCAGTCCTGTCACATCATCCGCAACCAATGCCGACCGGTAATCCTTTTGTCTGAAACTGAGTTTCACGTTCTGGAACTTGACGCCTTCAACATGCCGGCAATAGAAGCCCCAGGCCGGCAATTCGCCGAACATCGAAAACTCCGGGTACTTGTCTTCCTGCTCCGGCACTTTCGCCAATGCGTTCAAGGGAATCACCGCGCGGTCGCGCCGGCCGCCGCCGCCGTAGGTAATCGTGATGTTCTTGAGCCGCACGTTCTGCACCGGATGCTTCGGCAGACCACAGATGGATGATGGAAACAGATTATGCGCCCTGCGGACCGGTGGACCGGCAAGCTCGTACCCCTCGTCCGGCCGCCCGTCGGGCACTGCGACGGACATATCGCTGATCGACACATTCCGCAGGCTTCCGATATCTCCGCGGCGCTGCCCCAGACGAATGAATACCGCATTACCGGTGTTCCGGGCTTCGACTCCGGAGATATCCACGTCCTCCAGCGTTCCGCCGTCCACCACCTCCAGCGCGACCGCCGAGCGATACGTGTCGTAAACATGCAGGTCCCGAACCTGGACGCGTTTGAAGCCGCCCACGGACGCCGTGCCGAATTTCAAAGCGCTGGCGCTGGACCTTACCTTGCAATGCTCGATCAACACGTCTTGGCAAGCCCGGTCCGCCTGGTGCGATTTTAGACAAATTCCGTCGTCGGCGCTGTTGATGTCGCAATTGAGCACGTGGACCTTCCGGCAATCCACAATGTCCACCCCATCGTTGTTCCAGAAGGCTACGCTGTCGACCCTAATGTGATCGAGGACCAGATCCTCACAGTGTTCAAAGCATTGCACCCAGCACGCAGAAGCCTGCAACGTGATGTCCTTGAGCTTCACGTTCCGGCAATCATTGAAGTGGATCAGCATGGGCCGGTTCTTTTCGTCTGGCCGGTTGGCGTGCATCGAATCGGGAATCTTTTTCGCCTGCACCATCTGCCATATGTTTTCCGCCAGCAATCGGCCCTGTCCGTCAATGACGCCTTCGCCGCAGATGGCAATCCCGTCCTGGTCCGCGGCCGTGAGCAGTGCATACCAGCCGGAATCTTTGCGGTAGTCGTCACGCGCAGCGCTTCCCAGCAGCTTGGCTCCTTTTTCCACTTGGAGCGTGACATGGCTTTTCAGCTCCAATGTTCCGCTCAAAAAGCTGCCGCCGGCGAGCACCACCGTTCCGCCGCCTGAGGCATGAGCCTGATCAATCGCCTTCTGTAGCGCGGCGGTATCCTTGGTCTTCCCGTCGCCAACCGCGCCGAATGCATGCACATCGAGAACGCCGGTTTGGCCGAAGGTCGGATGGATGAGACACAACCCGGTGGCAATAGCGAGGGCAACAATTCGCAGCTTCATCATTTTTAATTTCCTCTATAGCTTCCGGCTCTCACGTTGGGTTGAACCAAGGCGCTGCCGTGTCAGGCTGGATGCCGAGGTTTGGTAATATGCTTCACCCGTGCGCCGAAATTGCCAAGGGGCGCGTTACGGGTCCTCTCGTCAGCGCTTGGAAGGTGCGGCATTGTATTCCAGACCCGGGCATTCGCGAATCGCAACACCTTCGACGTCATCAAACCGGATGGCGTCTGTTCTTTCGGGGTTGGGAATCTTGCACCGTTCGAGTGCCAGTTCACGCACGTTCTGAAATACCAGCACCGGCTTGACGGTCGGTTTCTCGTAGTCAATCTGGCAATTCTTGAGTGTCAGTCCATGGACCTGGCGCGCAAACAAACCGGATGCGGGTCGAATTCCCATCGCGTTGGGTGCATAGCCGTTCGAATATTTTGGCCTGGCCGATGCCTCTTGCGGATCTTCAGCGCCTTTGTAAGTGATCTTCACATTCTCGAGGGTAATATTTTCGATCGCGCTTTCGGGCAGTCCGGAGATCGTCGCGGCGTTTGCGGGGCCGTGATATGTTCCCGCGATAACCTCGGTGCAGGTGACATCGGCGATGTATACATTCCGAATAACGCCGACCTTGGCGCCGGGTTCGCCGGTGCGGAGGCGCCGGGTAACGACCATGAAAATAGGATTGGCGACGTTTTTCATCGTGATGTTCCGGTAGTGGACGTCCTCGATTAGCGCGCCGTCGTTGCTGGTGATGCCAATCCCGGCTTTGAGCGCCCGGCCGACCTTGATATTCCAGATCCAGACGTGGCGGAAGTCGCCGGCGGTTTCCGAGCCGAACTGGAGGGCGTTGCAGCCGGATTCGAAGTAGTTGTCCCAGGCGAAGATGTTCTCGGTCACCAACTTCTTGCCCAGAGCGTAATCGCTTTTGATTCCCAGGGTGTCATCCACGCAGCCGGTGAAATTGCACCCGCAGACGGCGACATTGCGGCACCCCATCAGGTCCAGCGCATCGCGCGTGCGCTTGATCGTGACGCGCTCCAGGGTGACGTTGTCGCAGTTGTTGAGTAAATAGACGAAGTGCCCGCCGCTGTCGTGGGTTAGTTCCTGGAACAGGAGGTTCTTGCCGCCGCGGATTGCGATGACCTTGTCGCCGGCGTCCGGTGCCGCCGCGTCGCCCTGCGTAACCCCACCGCCATTCACCTTTCCGCCAATAATCGCGAAGTTATCGAGGTCTTCGCCCCACATCACGGCGTTGTGGAAGTGGCTGTGACCAAAATCCTGGAACTGGCCAAATTGGGGATTGGGTTCGGGCGCATCGTACCCCTGCCTGGCCCCGACGATGGCCGCCTCGGCATCGAGCCGGAAACAGACGTTGCTCTTGAGGTGAATGGAGGCCGCCAGATACTTCCCGCGCGAGAAATGGATGGAGCCGCCCCCTGCGGCGTGGCATTTGTCTATGGCACTATTGATGGCTGCGGTGTCGAGAGTCTTGCCATCCCCGGTGGCGCCGCAATCCCGCACTTCCCACATCCGGTTCGGGAACTCCGGCTTTGGAATCGCCGGTGGCGCGAACTCCGCATTCGCCCGGAGACACAGCAAACCCACGATAAGAAGCTTTCGGAATCCGCCGTTCATCCAGCGGTCATGACAGGGCAGCGGTTTCATTCTCTCTCCTTGCCGGGAATTCTTAGCGGAACGCCCTTGGGAACCACGGTCACGGTTTCGCCATTCTTCGTCTGAATCCGCAGCGAGCGGAGTTCAGCGCCCGCCGGAGCGCTGGCGAGCAATCTGCCGGCGGAGATCAGGGCCAGCGCGGGCAGCAACAGCGCTACGGGGAGTGCAAGCCGTTTCATGTTTAATCCTTTCATTTTGGTCGAGTTCAATGGGTGTTGGGGCATCGGTTCAGACGCATCATTTCTCGAGCCAACCAAAATCGTCGATGTAGAGGGTCAAACTATACAAATACCAGTCATCGTTCCGCGGCATGATGGTCAGACGATCGGCCTTCTTCAGTTCATCGGCGGTGATCGGTCCTCCGCCGGCGCCGGGTTTGACGAATTGGTCGAACGGCACCCTGAACTCCTGCCATTGGGTTCCCACGCGCACCCTGGCGACAGACTGCCGGCTGCCAGACCCCAACCCCAAGTCGACCCAAACCGCATTGTCTGACTTGAGCCACACCCGGATGCCGCCTTGGGAATCGGCCGCAAGTGTGCCGGGCTTAATCTCGCGATACAGTGCGGCAGGAGCCTGATCCCATCCGTATTGAATCTCCCGCTTCAAAACCTTGCCGCGCGCGGCATCCCCTGACTCGACCACCTGCAGGTCCTGGCAGGTGCCCCGTCCAAACTTCCATTCCACCGCAGACCCGTTCTGGAAATCATCCAAGGTGCGGACCTTGGCGCCTGCGGCCGCCGCGATTCCCCGCCCCATGCCCGGCGAGCGCAGGACCTGTTCCGGCGACAACACACGCATGCTGACGGCGCGCTGCTCCCAGGGATCGGTGATGAATCCGGCGCGAAGTGTCCGGGGAAGATCTGTCGGCGCGGAGTCGGGCGTTACCTTGCACAACAGGAGATTTGCCCCCTTTTCCAACGGCACGCGAACGGTCTTGGCATTCTGAGGCTTTGCGCTGCGCCCCAGCTGATGCTGGCTGAGGGACGCAACCCATTGGTCATTGAGGTAAAAGTCGGCTTCGGCTCCCTGGCAGCCGATGTCCAGCACCGCCGAGGCCGGCTCTGAGACCTCCACACCAGAGGCGAGGTAGGCTGTTGTCGCCGTGGTTCCCAGGTGCTTGGCCAAATCGACATCCTTCCCGCCGGAGGGAATAGCCTGCCAGCCGCCTTGATTTCCGGGGATTGAGACAAGCCAGGCCCGGAGATCGCGGCGGTTGAATGCCAGCGGTTCCTTGTGGACCAATGACACATTCCCGAGCGTCACCGTCAGTTGCAGGGACAGTGCGGTGATCCCGGAGCCTTGCGGCGCTTCGATTCCGCATGGGAGCGTCTTGACCGTGTTTGGCGGCAGGGAGACGGAGGCGGCCTTTGCATTCACCGCCCCACCGGTCGGTGGCAGAAGGGCCGCCTGCACTGTCAGTTCGGGAGACCAAGGCTGGGTTCGCAGGTGTATGCTCAGCGTGGAGCCGCCCGGTTTCCCGCCGAGGATGGCATCGAAAAAGTCGGATGCGGGTTTAATATCGTAACGCAGACCCGTCAGGCTGGTCAGCAGATCAGCCGGAACCTGGGGACACTTTCCGGCTATTACCGCCCAGAGTTTCCCGCGCAGTGCGTCACAGGCGGACCGCGTGGTTGCGTCATCCGGCTTATCCAATAAAGCTCTGCACTCAGTCCGTAGTTCCTGCAACTCGAGAATGTCGCCAACAACGGATCGCGCCGACTCGATTTGATATCCCAGGCGTTCGGCGGGATTGATCCATGTATCTTTTCCGTCATCGCTCAACGGCAGGAGACATGGCGCGACCTGATTGCCACGCAGGAGCGTGTCCTCGAACAGGCCTGAAATCACCAGTCCTTTCATTGCCCCACCAGAAGCGTTGGTAAGCGATCCCGGAGTATCTGAAATCCTGTTCCCCTCGATCACGGTGTCGCGTCCCCGCTTGAGCGATGCCCGGGGATTGACCCCGACATCGCTTCCCATCCCGACCCTGACGTCGCCGCTGACAGTGTTGTTGCGGACGACGTTGCCCATCGCACTTGTGGTGACCGGGTTGGTCAGTGTCGAGAAATCGGCATTGGGGCCCAGATCTCCGAACGTAATGCCGTCACGGGCATACACGCCCCCCTCGCTGATGGTGTTGTTGAGCCACTGGTTGAAGGCGCAGGAAGAATAGCAACGTCTGGTTCCCCCGCGGATGTAATCCCTGCAGCTGCCGTACATGCCGCCGGCACGTCTGGCCGTGTTGCCGTCGACGATGAACCCGTAGGAGTTGGCGTACAACTGGATCGCCTTTCCCGCATCCTCGATCTGATTGCCGGTCAGCACCACCTGGTTTTTGATCGTGCGGATCACCACCCAACTGGTCGCGTCGGGCTCGATGACCCACGGCCGCTCAAGGGTGATGTTCCGGCCATTGTTGCCAACAATTGGGATAAACTGCCCCAATCCCTTGCCGCTAACGATCATAACGCCCAACCCCTTGAGAGCGTCCGTCTGCCAATTCTGCCCCCACGAGTCCACCGCCCCGCCCTGAAGGGTCATCACTGTGGGGCTGCTCATCTTGACCTGTCCCATCCAGTTATGGCCGTAAGGCACGTCAAACGTGATGGCCTCTCGATCCCAGCCATACGTGTCCTGAATCTTGTTGTTGGCAATGTAAAGGCGGTAGGCCTTCCCCTCGAAACAATTTCCCGTGTTGTCCATATCGGTATCGCGGATGGAGTTGTCCGCAAAGACGCACTCCTCCACTTCCTGATGGCGCGAGGCGCTGGCGATCCGGTTTCGTTCGATCACGATATGCCGCCCGTGGAGATTGACGGCGCCGTCCGAACTGACGATGTCACAGTCTGAAACCTCCATGTCCTGGCCGATGAGGCCGATCGCCCAGCCATGAGGACGCAGCGCAACCTCTCCGACTCCGAGCGCTCGACGCAGTTGGCGCAGGCAGAGCCGGCGCAAGTGTACATTGTGGCCCCAGTCGGCATCCGGCAAGAGTTGCAGGGACATGGCAAAGGAAAGGCTTTCCGCAAGTTGCGGCCGCAGCGGGCAGCTAATCATCCGTCTGGCAGTGAGCGCCGTGATGGAAAGGTCCTCCACGGCGAAATCCCCGTCTCCGGCAATCACTGAATCGATTTCGGCCGTGGTGTTCCATGGAATCATGAGGCTGACAGTCTCCCGGCTCTCTCCCTTCAGGGTGGTTTTGGCGGGAACGATCAGCTTGCCCGTGATCTTGTAGGTTCCGCGCGGCAGATAGACCACGCCCCCACCGTTCTTTTCGGCGGCTGCCAATGCGGCCTGGATCGCCCAGGTGTCGTCCGCCGTGCCGTCGGCCGTGGCCCCAAACTCACGGACGTTCAAGACGGTCGCAGGCCAGGGAACCCGGCGGACAACCGGCACGGTCAACGGGTTGCCGAACCCCGAACTACCGCCGAAGCCGTTGTGCAGCCATACGGCGTAAGTTCCCGGCTGCATATCCGCCGGCAATTGGCACCGGACCGAATACTTACCGGCCTGCAGAATCTTAAGTTCGATTGCCGGGCCACCCGTACCGGCCAGCCAAGCCCGCGTCTTTTCGCCGAAATTCTTCCCGAAGACGCGCAGTTCCTCACCCGCGTACGCTCGATCGTTCTCTCCGCCCAGCCACCACCAGACTTCGGCCCGGTTAAGGTAGGTTGGGGCGCTCTCGCCGTCAGCGTTGCGGATCTTGAGCGCGAACAAGCCCGGCGCCCAATCCGCCGGAAGCAGCACTTTGAGACATTCGCGCGAGGCCTGCAGCACGTCCAGCTTGCGTGCGGCGGACTGCGGCGCTGCGGTGGCTGAGGCCTTCGGATCGGAGATGGCCGCATCATCGACCCGCCACCCTTCCACGACGGCATTGCCCGAAAACTCGCCGCCGTAAAGCATGGCCGTTTGGCCCGGGCCGATGGGGTCAGAACCCCAGAACACTGCGGGTGCGGCGTCGGCGACCGAGACCGCCAGAAGGAAATATGCAAGTGCTATGATCCAGCGCATGAAAGTGCCTCCAAACCGGAAATACGGGACTCAATGAAGCTTAATGCCGTACCTTTCTGGCATCGGCCGTAGGACAGTCGCCAACGCTCAGTCATTCATCCTTTCGCGTGTTTTTCGTTGCTGGCTTTGCGGCTGTTGGGGCAAACAATTTCCGGATGGTTTGGGCCGACAACTCCTGCTGCGGGGCAAATTCCGCCGCGTTGGCGTACCGGATCAGGCAGGCCAGCAATTGCCGCGCTTCGGGTTTGGCTGGCAGAGCCGGCAGGTCGCTGGTACAGACCAGAAGTTTGCCGGGGCCGACCCTGGCCTCCCAGATCAGACCGAGTTTCCGGCAGCTGCTGATGTTGTCGATCACCTGGACCAGCGGACGGTAATCCGCCGGCAGGCTATCGAGGATCAGCGCTCGGGCCTGGGTGACGATGTGAAACCATTGCCAGTTCGCGTGGAATTCCGTCGGGAACTGGGCGAACAGGGGGTGCTTCGGATCGCAGAGGATGCCCATCGTCGGCGGCTGCCGGGCGAACATGAAATTCCAGAACACCGGCTCGAATCCGCTCTGGACGCCGCATGGCGCGATGGCCCGCAACTCCGGGATCAAGACGACCCGGCCGCCTTTGGCCAGCGCGGCCAAGGCGTCGTCGAGCTTGCGGATTACCGGAGCGGCTACGGTTTGTGGTGTCGGATACACCCATAACGGATAACGGTTGCGGTAAGAACCGACGACGATTTCCAGCAGGAGCTTTTCAGGGGCGGTGATTTTGCCCAGCGGAACCGTGATGGCGCCAAGGGACTGGACGGAACCACACGCAATGTCCGTGCGCGGCAATGCGCCACCAGCTTCGCCCAACGACCAGCGCGGCGTGATGCCGGCCAGCGGCGCCGGACCGTAGTGGGCCACCTGAATTTCCGCCGTGAAGGTCTCATCTGTAGTCCAAGTGTACTTGGCGAAGCGGGCCAGCGGCACGGTCGCGGAACAGAACTCGCGCCACTGCTCCGGCGTGATGAGTCCCTTGGAGTCATAAAACGAATCGAGCACGCCCACCAGCGAGGTGCCTTGTTCCTGATCGTCGGCGAGGTCGAGTAGTTGGAAACCGCCAAAACCCGGCGTGCGCAGATAGGCTTCGATCTCCGCGCGATAGCAGATCAACGCCAGCGTGCCGGCGGCGCGGGCAAAATCGGGGTTCTGTTCCAGCACGTTGTGGCACTGCATCCGCTTCGCGATCACGTCGAAATTACGCAGCCGGTAGACGCCGGTGTATTTCTGGCGTTCGTTCAAGTCCGGAAAGAAAGTGTACTGCCCCACTTCATGGCCGACCAGCGGCACCGGGCATCGTTGGAGTTCGGCACTGTAGTCGCGCAGCGTGGAGGGTGGTTCGGTGTTGAGCCAGCCATTGCCGCCGCTGAACGAGGCGCGGATGGGGAGAGCTTTCCCCATACCGTCAGGGATGCGCATCGTGGTCCAATAGTCATCGTTGGTATTGAGCGACGGGCGGCCAAAAGCGTTGTTCGAACCTTCGGCGTAAAGGCGCGTCGGGTCAAGGGCGCGGAAATGGCTGACGATCTCCGTCATCACCTGCCGGTGTTCGGGGCGTCCGATGCCGATTTCATTGCCCAGGGCGAGCATGACGAATGACGGATGATTGCCCCACTTGCGCAACATCGCCTCGCCCATGCGCCGTTGGTAATCGTCATGTTCCTTCTTTTCGCCGTAGGGAAACCCGGCGGCGCTGGGCAACTCCGGCTGCATGTAGATGCCCACGATGTCCGCGGCGGCGAACGCGGCCTCGGGCGGCGTCCAGGTATGGAACCGGAAGTGGTTGATCCCGTAACTCTTTGCCGCGCGGAACACTTTCAACCACGCCTCGACGTCGGCAGGCGCGTAGCCGGTGATCGGGAAATGGGCGCCATCATGGGTGCCGCGCAAGAATGTGGTGCGGCCGTTGATGGTGAACAGGGTGCCGTTGCGGCGGAATTCCCGCAGGCCAAAATCAGTCGTGAATGTTTCCTTGCCGAGGGCGACAGTGAGTTTATAAAGCGCCGGATGAAACTCGTCCCAACGCTGCGCCCCGCCGCCCAGCGGATACTCCACATCGACTACCGGCCCGTCGACCCTCACTGTCTGGGGCGCGACACGGTGCGGCGTGTCCGTGTTCCACGCTTCGGCGCTGAGAGTCAACGCGCCGCCGACCACCGGATTGGCGATGGCAATGCGCAGCTTGGCAACATTCCGTGCCACGTCGGGAAACACGCCAACGTCCTGAATGTGCGTGTGTTCGACCGCCGCCAACTCGATACGACCGATGATGCCGTTCCAATTGCCCTGCATACCGCCGAGGTGATGGCCGCCGACCCCCGGTGGGAACGGCCCGGTGGTGACAAGAATCGTGAGCCGGTGCTGGCCCGGTGTAAGCGCGGCGCTCAGATCATAAATGTGGGACGTGCAGATGTCGTCGCAGGCGCCGCACTCGTTCTGGTCCACCCAGATGCGGGTAATCTTCGAGCGGCCGAGTGTCAACGTGATCTGCCGGCCGGCCCACGCCGAGGAAATCTCCACGTCGCGCTGGTACCACGCCGCGCCGACATTGGCATGCACCGACGTCCAGGCGTTCATCAGCGGGTTGCGGGAGTCCGGCACTTCATCGGCATCCACAATCTTTTGCTGGTCCGCCGGCAACTTGAACTCCAGCCCTTTGCGATTCGTTTGCGTCGTGCCCGGCAGCGTCACGCGTTCGGCCAGGTTGCCCCGGAACAATTCCGCTTGGGGCGGGGCGATGGCAAACCGCCATTCGCCGGCCAGCGAAAGGATGTCCGCGGCATGGCACGCGGACGCTGGCGCGAACAAGGCCAGAATGGCCACCATGGACCAACGGGCCGCCGCAGCGGGCCGGACCGTCCGGACCAACCGCATGGCGGCGCGGATAATGAACGAGGTCGGTCTCATCAGCGCGTTCCTTTGTGCGACGAAGGGTCACGGGTTCTCATACTTCAGGCTTTGCCCCGCGGTTTAGTCACGGCGCGATCACGAAAGTAGCGTGTTCAACCGCAAGCGTGGTTTCTCTGTGGGCGTTTTTACGGAATTTTCACCGGCTGGATCTGCTTCAGGTCCTTGCATTCCACCGTTTGCACGGCCGCGTCCGACGACGCCAGCCAAGGCCGTGCATCGGGCTTAACGCAGCCAATCGTCACGTTCTCGAAGGTTACATTCTCCGCATGGCGCACGAAGAACCCATAAGCGGGCGTATTCCCGAAGAGGTTGGACTGGGGATAGACGGTGGCTTTCTCCGGTGGCGCTCCGGGCACATTGGCCAGCCCGCCGGGCATCTCGATGTAGAGGTTCTTGAGGTGAACCGTGCCGAGTTTCGCATCGGGGATGCCCGTGATCGTGCAGGAGGGTGCCGTCTGGCCGTGTGTCCCGAGGATGCGTACATCTTCGATCGTCACGTCCGTGATCGATCCGGGTTTGCCCGGCCGGTTGCGGTTTGCCAGGCGTACGAAAAGCGGCTGGGCCGTACCGTATAGATCCAACCCGCGCACCGTCACGCCGCGCACCGCCGCACCGTCCACTGATTCGATGCAGACGCCGCCATACTTGGCAAACCGCACCGTGTTGTCGAGGATGCGGAGATCCTCAATGGGTCCTTTGGTGGCCGTTCCGATCTTGATGGCATTGGCATGGTAGCACTGAATCGTGTTGTTCTCGATCAGGATGTTCTTGAGTCCCGTGCTGTGACTCTTGAGGCAGATGCCGTCATCCTCCGACTCAACGCGGCAGTTGCGCACGACGACCTGTGTGCAATCGCAGATATCGATGCCGTCGAGGTTAGCGCACACCGGCGGGCAGGAGACCTTCAGGTTTTCCACTGTCAGCCGGGTGCAGTGGTCATACACCTGCGTCCACATCCGCGCATTGCACAACGTCACGTTCCGTACGGCCACATCCGTGCTGTGGAAGATGCGCAGAAGTGACGGGCGCTTGGGTTCGTTGCCGGTCATCTGGACGAATTTCCCTTGGCCGTTAATCGTGCCGCCACCATCGATGATGAGCTTGTCCGCCCGATCGGCAAAGAGCAGTCCCCGACGGAAGAATTCGGCCGTCGTCCCCTTGAATTCCGTGGGGGAAATTTCCGGGTAGTTCTCCGGCTTGGTCCCTCCCAGCAGCACCGCGTCGGGGGCAATGTAGAGTGTCATTCCGCCCTTGAGCGTAAGGAACGCCGTCAGGAATGTGCCCTTGGACAGCAGCACGCTTCCTCCGGTTCCCGCGCAGGCGTCGATCGCCCCTTGGATGGCCTGGGTATCGAATGTCTTACCATCGCCAACCGCACCGTACTTCCGCACGTCATGTACGGGCGCTGCGGGCGGTGCGATGGCCGGCTTGACCGCGCGCATCCTGGCTGCCGGCGCGTTGGGATCCAGGGCCAACGCGGCGCCCGCCAGGATTGCGACCCATCCTGCTGCAAGCATGATCTGGCGTTTCAGGCTCAAGGTTTTAACTCCTTGCCCTACTGGTGGTTTCACAGCCCCGCCTCCTGCTCGATGCACAATTGCACCGGTCCGACCAAGCCCGCGGGTTGTAACGCGCTATCTTTGTGAAAGTAATTCCACGTGGTGTAGGTCTTGCGTGCCGAGGGACGCGGCTGGCCTTTGATGAGCCAGTCCGGGAACCGTCCATTGGGATAATCGGCGGGGATCTGCTCGTCGCCGATGAGCGCATTGGCCCAGCAGTTGGTCACGGCGATTTCCAACTGGTTATCCCCGGCCCGCAGCAATGCCGTGATGTCCATCTTGTACGGGGCATACCACAGCACCTTTTCCGCACTGCCGTTGACTTTGACGGCGGCGATGTCGTTCATCGTGCCCAGATCCAGGATGAGGCGGCGCTGGGGTGCCAGGAGTGAAGCCTCCAGCCGAATCGTTTTCCGGTACGTGGCGGTGCCGGAAAAATACTTTACCCGCGGCTCGGCGCGCGTGCTCAAATCGACCAGTTCCGCGAACGGCAACTGAAACTTCTCGCCCATCTTGGGCGCAAAGGAAACGTCCCACGCTCCTTGGACACGAACCGGAGCGCTGGCTTGCGTAGAGACCGTCTTTTCTTTGCCGGATGCGTAAGCCACCTTCGCCGTGGCACTGGCCGGAGAGACAAAGACGGCTTTGCCCTGGCCATCGCGGCCCACTTGCCATTCGCCTGGCGCGCCGGCCATATCGATGGCGGTGGCGTGGTCAGCTTGCCCCACAGGTTTGCGGAAGACCACAAACACCGTCTGGTGGCAGCCCAGGCTCAGGGCAACCGATGTGCGCCCCTCCTTCTGCTCCCAGATGGGCGCATCCATGATCGACAAATCCTCCGCCTGCCATAGCTCCGGCTGTTTGCCCGACACGCGAAAACTCACGGTCAGGTTCTGCGGCTTGTCCAACCGGTTGGCCACGAAGTAGATATCCGCCTCGGGCAAATGGCGGTGCAGCACTTTCGCACTCTCCGGCTTGCTGATGCACTGGATTGCGTAGTCCGGCCGCAGCCCCAACTGCTGCAGCGCGGCGTCGGCCTTCGCGAACAGATGTCCCTGGTACTGGCCGGAGTCCCAAAGCTCTGCGCTGATCTTGGCGATGGCCTGATCGCAGGCCGGATAATCCTGCAAACTCGGCGATTTTTTGAACCGGTCGGTCACGAGCGTTGCGCCGCCATCCAGCAACGTCTTAAGCTTGGTGGCCACCGCGGGCAGCACCGCACCGTTGTGCGCATAAGAAATGTAGTAATACCGCCGGCCGGAGGAAAGCTGCACCTGGCCGTCGATCACTTTGGTGGCATCGTTCACGAAGTCGTACGCCGAGATCATGTCGCAGAGTTCCCCATCCTTCGCGGACCGGTCGATGGCGAGGCAGTCCACAACTTGCGTGCCCTGCTGCAACATGGCCTGGCAGCGGATCAGGTAATTAAAGAACGCCTTGCCCGGCTCGAACCAGGTCTGAAAGCGGCTGAAATGCAAACCCCATTTGAAAAAGGTCATGCCCGGCTGGTATTTGTCATCGAAGGGCTGATGGGTCCAGTGGTGCAGGGTGAACTGATTGACACCGCAGGCAAAGGCCCCGTCCGCGATGTACTTAAGCGATGCGGGTTTCTCGGTCCACCGGCTCACGGCCGGGATGGACGTGAAGGATTCGGCGTTGATCACGGTCCGGCCCGCCGCCCGGGCACCGGCGGGCGTTTGCGGATCGACGGTGCCATCGCCGTTGATCTCCCTGGCATAGCGCAACTCGGTGGTGGTCCAGAAGGTCGCCATTGGCACATCCGCGATGGCGGCGCCCTCGATGGTACTGAACGGCCCGCTATACGGTTCGAACGAGAGTTGGACCCTGTCCGGCGCCATCATGGATCGGGCCAGAATCCAGTTCTCGGTGAACAGGCGGTTGACCAGATCGACATAGTCCCATTCGAAGCGCGCCGTCCGGTCGGCATCCTCGATGGTGCGGCTGAAGTCGCCGGGCTTCAGGCCGCTCATCATCGGCCCGTTCCAGTTTGGGTTTCCCAGCACCGGCGTTCCAAAGGTCACCAGCCAGGGGACCGGGTCGTAGCCTTTGCGTTGCTGAAACTCCGCGCGGAAACTGCCCGTCCAGTTCTGGGTACCGCATTCGTAGCTGTCGATGTGGAGGCGGTTGAACGAACCGCCGTAATTCTTGCCCAGGTTCTTTTTCAGCGGCTCGATCACGTTTTTCCAATGGGCGGTGTTGGCCTCCTTGTCCATCTTGTCGACCTCGAAGCAACTGGCGATCCCGGCCGGCTGCGGATGCGGCGCTTTGAGGGTTGGAATGTAACCGATGCGGTAGATGGTCCATTTGCCGGCCGGCACATCCCACGCGAGGCGCCCGTCCGGTTGCATCTGGGTGGTCAGGTCGAGCACCTGCCGCAGGCCGATGGTCTTGGCCGTAGAGGCGGCCGGGGCTGCCAGCACGGCAATGTCGTCATAGATCCGGGAAGGCTTTACCGGAATGCCAAACGTGGCTGGGGCCTCGGGCGAAGCCGGACGCGCCAGGGGGAGCGCAACCTTCCCCGGGCCTTGCACATCCTTCTGCGTCCAGACCAGGCGCCGCATGTTCTGGTCTTCGGGCACCCATGGACCGCCGGTACCGGTATAGCCCGGCGCGTTGGCCAGGCCGATGGTCAGGCCCAGGCGGTCGGCCTCCGCGGCGGCATGCGCGATGGCCTCAAAATACTTCTGGCCATGATATGTTTGCTGCGGCCAGGGTGGGTTGGGCGGCCCCATGCCGACATTCAAAATCAGCGCCGCCCCAAACCCGGCGGCCTTCATGGCCTCCAGGTCCTTGGTGATGCCTTCCTTGGAGAAATTTGAATCCACCCAAAACCAGTAGGCTTGCAGGCGCGCCGCCGGCGGTGGCGTTTTAAATTCCTCCTCCAGGCGGCTGCCGGCCCGGCCCGGCAAGGGCAGGCCAAGGAGCAGCGCCACAAGCACGGCGGCAGAAAGGATAACGATTGTGCTTCTCATTGTGTCGTTCCTCGTGTTGCCCGGCGCATGGCGCTGCTGGGCCACAATCTATCAATTTCGTCGCACCCTGCGCAAATTTCCATTGCCACTTCGTCGCTATCCCTAAAATCTGCGTTCATCAGTGTTCATCTGCGGTTCGCTGTCCTGAGCTTGTCGAAGGGTCATCGTTGCCTTTCTTCGTGCATCTTCGTGGCTTCGTGGCTTCGTGTTTATTCTTTTTCGTCGCGGCTCTGCCGCGCGGGGCTTCGCTGCCGGTATTCTCAGCGCCCCGTTTTTCTCGGCGCGACATCTGGCTGGGCGCGGCGCACGGCGGTACCAATCAACTCGGCGCGGAACGCCATATGGCTATCAAAATCTTCCGGCAGCGCGGCCCCGGTACGGCCCTGCTGGCGGGCCAGAACCTGCTCCGGTGCCACCGGCAGGTTTCCTACGACCACCTCCAGGCGATTTGTTCCGGGCACCACGCCGGCCTTGAGATGGAACTCCGACCAATGGGTGGCGCAGAAGAGCAAGCGGTCCTTGAACGCACCGGAATGGATGCCCATGTCGTGCCCGTTGAGACGCACCGCAGCAATCTCATTATCGGCGGCCAGGCGCAAGTAAAGATCGGTCGTGGCCGGATCAAACGCGCTCGGGTCAAAATCAAACTCGGTGGTAAAGGTGTACTGGCCATTGCCCGCCACGTTGACCGGTTCCTTGGCCACACTGATCCAGCGGGAGAAGCGTCCGCGATTGGGCATATAGCCGCGGTCGAGTTTCTGGAGCACGTAGGCCGGTCCCGGGCGTGTTTTGGGATCATTGTCCACGGCGCTGATCCGCCAGTGCCGATCGCCAGCGCCCGGAGTATCCGACTCGCCGGTACCGCACATTACAAACGGCATTCGGCCCTGCCGGATATCGGTGACGAACCGCGCGGGTGCGGCGGGGATTTCCGTAAATGCCGTCTCTCCATGGCCCAGCGCCAGGGCATGATTCTCGGTGACCAGGGTCGATGATTTCTGGCCGCCATCGGACGCCAACACGGAAGCCTGGACCTTGCCGCGCAGCACATGCACCTCGGCCGAGCCATCCGCGCCGGCATCCACGCCAAAAATAGTGCCCAGATCGACCACCTTGACCGTCGGGGTCTGCACCGCAAAACCGGCCGCGGAGTGGGGCACCGTGGCGGTCAAATGACCTTGCTCCAGGCGCATCTGAGTTGAAGAATTGACGGTAAAGGTTGTCGGCCCGCACACCACCAGATCCGTTCCGTTGGCCAGCGCGATGCGGGCCGTGCCGCGTTCCAAAGTAAGGGTCCCCGGCGGCAAGGCCGCGCCGCGGCACAAGTCCCCGTGCGGCGCCGCCCAGCGGGCGCCAACGGCATCGGCCAGCGCGGCGGTGGTCTGCGCAGCGGCAGGCTGCGGTGCCAGCCCATGGCGCCCGGCAACGATGACCCAAGTCAGCGCCACCGACGCTACCAGCACAAACAGCGCCGCCAGGCGCCACACCCGCGGCTGGCCTGCAATCCGCAGCACTTCGCCAATCCGCCAGTAGAACAGTTCCGCCGCCGTGTACTTTGCAAAGGGGGGGCGAAACGCTGCGGGAACCGCCGGCGTGCCGGGCTCCAACTTCTGGTTGCCAGCGGCCAGGGCTTGCATCTGCCGAGCCTCATCGCCGGTGATCGCCGAGGGCATGGCGGCATGCAGCCGGCGGATGGTGAATTCCATCCCCATGTAATCGAGATAAACGCCATGAAGTTCCGGCGAATGGTTCAGTGCCGCGCCAAGCTCCGCACTCTCCGCGACACTCAGGCGGTCATCACACAACGCGTCGAGCAACTCCAGCAGCCGTTCGTGGGACATGGTGGATTCCGGTGTCATGCCAATCCCGTTCCTGTCTGTCGTTCAATGCAACTTTTGAGCCAGTGCCGCACCTTGTCAATCCGTTTATACACCGCCCGCGCGGTAACCGCCTGCTGGGTGGCAATCTCTTCGACCGTCATCCGCCGCGCGTAGCGTGCCTCCAGCAGGCGGCGCGCCGGCTCGGGCAGCTTTTCCAGGCACGAGGCCAGCAGCCGGCTCCGCAGTTCGTGCCGCTGATTGTCGGCCAGGTATTTAGCGCCCAGGGCCTCGGCCGTCTCCTCGTCGAGTTGCAAGGCCGCGTTTCGCCCCTTGGCGCGGCGCCAGCGCTGCACGCGGATCCAGCCAAAGCGGCACGCCCAGTTGACAAAAGGCAGGGACCGATCGTAGTCATCAAACTTCTGCCACAGGTCCAATACCGTCTCCTGGTAAATTTCCTGAGTGGCGTCCGGGTTTCCCGTCATGGCGAAAACATAGCGCAGAAGGCCACCCTCGGCGGCGGTTAACAGGCGAAGGAATTGCTCCGCGCGACGGTTCTGATCCGAATCCGGCATGACTCTGCGATCTCCTCTTCCAATATATTACACCTGCGCAACTCCACGAAGGTGAAGTAGTGCCATAACACTTCCGCACAAGGACCGAAAATTGTAACGAAATTTGCAAAGAATCGTAGAAATTGGTCTGTGGTTGGTTGTTAGTGGCAATTGCAATTGCATTTGGCCGCACGACGTTCAGAGCTCCGCGGGCTCTGTTGAAACGTTGTAAGTGGCGACCGCCTCGGAAAGACGAGCGTTTGGAGTTCCGCCCTTAGGCGGCGCCCGGCCATCTTATCCGAGCCGCGACCTCCAGAATGATCGGAAACGCGAATATCTAAAGGTGCCTTAATTAGGAACCCCACAACTTCCCAACGAACCATGGACGCAAACAGCAGACAACGGACAACTGACCAAGCCGACCCATACACTATCAACTAACCACTAGCCACAACCCACAAGCAACTGTCATTAAACAACTTGTAAATTATATAATTTTTTTGGTTCAATTTCCCGCTCCTCTGCGGATGCATACGGATAAACAGCGGATTTCGTATTGGTTCCGCTACATCTTGTTATTGCAGCATCCCAGGTGCCGGGGAAGTCGGCACACAGGTTCAGGTCAGAAGGGATAGAAGACCATGGGGTCGCGGCGGAGGAGCCTTGTGAGAGGGGCTCCCGGCGATAAGGATGCCATGGCCTCCGACAAGAGAGAGTACTGGCTATTGGGCCCAGCAAAGCCCAAGGGTGCTCTTTTGTCCGGAAGGCGCTAAGCATGGCAGAGAGAGTTTTTTCCAAGCGATTCAATTCCAGGAAGCACCTGCTGGCACTGGCCGTCGCGGCGGCGGGGTTGGTCGGGTGGGCGCGGGCCGGATTGGCAGGGACATTCACTTGGACCGGAACCACCAACCTTACTTGGGGCACGGCGTCGAACTGGGGCGGTTCAGGCCCGCCGGGATCCGGCGATATTGCGCAGTTTAGCACGACGCCGTCCGGCACCATCACGAGCGCCAACCAGAGTGTCGGGGCGATCTATCTGGCGACGGGTGCCGGTAATGTCACCATTAATGACAGTGGGACGTTTGTTCTGTATGGCGGGCAGACCATCAGCGGCTATTCCCCTACGGACGTCGGCATTTACCTCACGGACAATCTGAACAAGACTCTTGCGGTAGGGGTATCAAATGGTTATCTGCAAAACAACCAGACTTGGTATGTGGGCACGGGAGACAGCTTGACTATCGGCTCTGGTGCCAACTACTTCGGCCTCAATGGTAAGACGCTCACGATTGATGGCGCTGGTAACACCACTTTTCAACGTTTAAACAATAACAACAGCTACGTCACGGGAACACTCATCAAGAAGGGATCAGGAACCCTCGACCTCACTACTGGGGGCTTTCTGGGAATAACCCAACTGCAGATGAACGGCGGTGTTACCGTTCTCAGTGCGAACTGGACTACGGCGAGAATTAGCAGCAACATCGATTTTACCGGCAACTCAACGCTACGGTTGAGCACTGTTGATTTATCCAGCAAAATCAAGATTGATAATGGCGTGACCGCCACGATCGACACGTACGGCAATGCCGTTACCTTTGCCTCTGCACTCACAACGACTGCCGGAGGGACAAGCACCGGCGGCCTGACCCTCAACGATACCGCGGGTACCAAGGGAACGCTGACGCTCTCGGGCGCCAACACCTACACCGGCGGCACGACGGTTTCCGCTGGCGAACTGCTGGGCGTTAATACGTCCACCAACAACTACGTCAAGGCCTTCAGTACCGGCGCCATTACCCTTGGTGGCGGCACGCTTGGCGTCCAGGCCAACGGCTCAACCAGCGGCCAAGACATCTACACGGGCGATGGCACCACGGGCAACAATGTGACGGTGAGCGGAACTGCCACTATCGATGTCGCTAACTATAATAATTCAAACACCGGTAGCACCATTCATTTTAACACGCTGAGCATCGGTGCCAACACGCTTACAACGACCAACAGCGGCGGCGACCAGTACGACGTGCAATTTGACGGCGCCACCACGCTGACCGGCAACGCCACCTTCAATGCAACCACCGGGAACCTAACCCTCAGCGGCGCTGTCGGCGGCTCGGGCTTGAGCCTGACCAAGAGCGGCGCCGGCATGCTGACGCTCTCCAACACCGCGAACAGCTACAGCGGCGGCACCAGCATTACCGGCGGCACGGCGCAATTTACAAAACTGACCGCGATGCCGAATAGCGGCACCGTCACCATTAACGGTGGCACCCTTGCAGTGAACGTTGGCGGCGGCGCCAGCGAATGGACCATCACGGGCACCGGCGCAGGCACCATCGCCGGTCTGCTGAACAATGCTGGCGGCCAAGGCGCCCCGGTCTCCTGGGCGGGCAACTCTGCCTTGGGTCTGGATACCACCAACGCCGCCAGCGCCCAAACCTACTCAGGCACCATCGCCAATAAGGGCACGACACTTGGCATCACCAAGCTCGGCTCCGGCACGCTGGTACTTTCAGGTACAAACACGTACACCGGCGCTACTACCGTTAACGCCGGCACCCTGCAGGCCGGTTCCAGTCAACCCTTCGGCACCACATCCGCCATCACCGTCAATGGCGGCGTGTTCGATTTGAACGGGAACAACGTCTCGGCGACCTTCGCCGCGGGCCTTGCCGCGGGCACCATTACCGATAACTCCAATGGCGGCGGCACCTCGACCCTAACGCTCACCCTCGGGGCCAGCAGCGCCTTCAACCCGGCATTGAAGGACGGCACCGGCGGCACCCCGCAGAAACTGGCTGTCGTCTTCGGTGGCAACTACCAGGTTACCGGCCTGAATAGCAACAATAATTTCAGCGGCGGCCTGACGCTCACGAATAACGCCTCGCTTAGCGGCGTTAACAGCGGATTGGGTAACGGCACGATCTACATCGGAAAGAACGCGACCGACAACGCTGGGATCATTCTCTCGGGTAGCCCGACGATCAGCAAAAACATCGTGGTCAACACGAATTTGGGCGGTAACGGCACCAATAGCTCCACCTTCACCGTCAGCAGTGGCACGAATTACCTGACCGGAAGCCTCACGCTGAACGCCACCGCTACCTTCTATTCTGGAAACTCCTCAACCACCTACCTGCAAGGACCGATCAGCGGAAGCGGCGGCATCACCGCCGGTGCGAGCGGATGGACGGCCAATCTCGTTTTCGACAATGAAACGGCAACCGCGAACAGTTACTCAGGCGACACGAACCTGGAATGGGCGGCAGGCAACTATTCCACCGGCAAACTGCTGTATGACGAGCAGATTCCCAGCGGCCCGGGCAAGGGCAACCTCATCATCACCGGCCTCACGTACTTGGACCTCAACGGGCACACCGAGACGATCAACGGGTTGGTCGGCAACAGCGGCCAGGGGACCAACCACTACGGGTATGTGACCAGCCTCAGCGGGACCGGCACGCTGAAGGTCGGTGACAACAACTGGACCGGCACCTACGCAGGCCGCTTCGAGGGCGCACTCAACCTGTACAAGATCGGCACCGGGACGATGACCATCACTCCCCCGACGACGAACACCCCCAGCAACTACACCGGCACGACCACCGTCTCCGCCGGCACGTTGGCGCTGACCGGAGGCGCCACGCTCGGCAGCACGAGCAGCCTGACCGTGGCCAATAACGCGACGTTCAGCTATGCCCCAACGACGGTTGGCACGGCCCTGACCTTGGGAACCGGCTCGACCCTGAACCTGAACGATGGCAGCACGCTAGGCCTGACTTGGAATACCACCACAGCCAGCAATATCGTCGCGCTGGGTGCTGCCACCGTCGGCACGAGCACCGGCGTAACTGTGAACATGTCTGGAACCCCCACCAGCGGTACAGCCTACACCGTCCTCACGGCGGGCAGCGGGTTGGGCACCGGTTCTTACTACTTCCTGAACTTAACTAATACCACGATGGCCGTCGCGAAATCGGCGACCTCCGTGAAGATTACGCCGACCACCACAACCGCCCTTTCCAGTGCCTATTGGGTTGGCAACTCCAACAGCAATATCGCGGGGATTTGGTCCTTATCCGACGGCGCCACCAGCAACTGGGCCTCAACCACCACCGGTTCGGCACAGGCCTTGGTTCCCGGCTCCGGTGCAACGGTCTACATCTCTGGCACCGGCACGATAACCTCCGCTCCAACGAGCACCACCCTGGGCGCGAACATGAGCATCACCGGCTTGGTGATTCAGGATACGGCCACCGGCCTGAGCCTCAATGCCGACGGCAACGCGCTGACCATCGGCACCGGCGGCATCACCATGAACACCGGCGTGCCGGCCAGCACCATCTCCACGCCGATCATCCTCGGCGGCAACCAGATTTGGACCAATAATAACTCGGCCAACGCGATCACTTACAATGGAAACATCACAGACGCTGTCAATTATAACCTCACCCTCGCGGGGTCAGGCTCTCAGGTCTTCAACGGCACCATCAACACCAACGCCGGCGGCTTCACATTCGGGACTGGCAGTGCTACATTGAACGGAGTGCTTACAGTGAGTACCTCCAACCACATAACGCCGAATGGTACTATATTAATCGGCGTGGCCAATGCTCTCAATGGCCTTATTCAGGCGAGCAGTGCGACTACTTTCCAGGCAACGGTCGGCGGAAACATTGACATCCTCGGAAGTGGTAAGACGCTTACAATATCGAATGCCTCTGGTAATATGACCTTCAGCGGCAGCAACGCCTTCACCGTGGGCAATCTCACGATGAGCAGTGCCCGAACGTTCTACAGCAGCATCACTGGCGGCGCTCTCACCGTGACCAACCTTGACCTTACCAATGGCGCAGCAACCCTTGCCAGCACGGGTAATACGGTCATTAACGCGATAACTGGCACGAATGGCCTCACCATCACCAACACCGGCACGACCATGCTCTCAGGCGCCAACACGTCGTTCAGCGGCGGGCTGACCTTGACCGGAGCTACGGTAAAAGCTACGAATCCAGGGGCATTGGGTACGGGTTCGATTACCAGTGCCAACAGCTTTACGCTGACCCTGGCATCCGGGGCGACCACCACCACGGCCAATAATATCTCATTTACCCAGACTAGTGGGGTTACGGAAACCATTACGCTGGATGCACCGAGTTCCCAGATGGGCTATACGCAGACCTTTGGAACCGCAGCTTTCGGCCAGCAGGGGAATCTGATTCTGAACCAAACTTCAAACCTGAATACAGTGGGAACAATCGCCTTCGGGGCTTCGACGTTCGGGGCCAACGCCAAAAGTACCCAGATCACTCCGAACGGCGTGAATGTGACGATTGCTTCTGTGACGGCTAACGCCTTCGCACTACAGACTTTGGTTTTGGATGGCACTTCATCCGGTAATACAATAGGGGTGATTGCCAACAATGCAACTGCTGGAGACAATGCCGCCGTCACCAAGCAGAATAGCAGCACTTGGACATTCAACGGCGCCAATACCTACACCGGGGCGACCTCCATCACGGGAGGCACTCTCACGGTGGCCTCCGGCGGCGTCATCGGCAGCGGCGGAGGTTCTGCGGTCACCGTCAACGGATCCGGAGCAGCATTCAACGTTAACAACGTCAACGGCCTCACGGGAATTTCCTCGCTGACGGTCACCCAAGGCACCGCCACGCTGACCACGGCCAATAACTTCAGCGGCGCCACCAGCGTCACGGGCACGTTGAATCTACAGGACGTCGGCGCCATCGCGTCATCGTCCGGCCTTACGCTCAATAGCGGCAGCACACTGCAACTGCGGAATAATGGCTCCAGCAATAACAGCACGATTAGTTACTCCTTGCCTGCCATTAGTCTGCCGGCTGGGGCAACGCCCTCGGTGACTATTGATGTGGCCAACAACGGCTCGAATACCGGGAATGCCATTCTGCTCAATGCTTCTTCAATCATTGTGACGGGCGGACCCAACAACAATACCTATACCACCACGGTGAATGTCACCGGTGGAAATACCTACTCGCTGCAATTGCCGGCCGTTACCATCAACGACACGACGGGTGGAACTGGGTCGGTTCGTTTGTTGCTAAACCCCACCACGGCAAATATAAGCTTGGCCGGGACCAACAATACGGCTGGAACGGGCAAGGATACTTATCTCATCTTGGATGGCACGTCCGCAGGGAACGTGGTGACGGGTGGAATTAACCGCACAGATCAGTCGGGGGGATATACCTACCTCACGAAATCGAACACCAGCACATGGACCCTGCAAGGTGCCAGCAATTATTATGGAGCCACTTCCATCATCGGCGGCATACTCAATGTGCAGAACGGCACGGCTCTTGGAACGCCCGCAAATAACGCCGCACAAAACACAACCGTCGCTTCCGGTGCGACGCTGCAACTGCAAAACAACATTACGCTGGCTCTCACCAACAGCAGGACGATCTCCATCAGCGGTGCGGGCTACACGGCCGGCGGAGGCACTGGTGCCTTGGAAAACGTCAGCGGCACGAATAGCATCAGCCCCGTGGTCATTCTCGGTGCGGACGCTACAATTTCCTCCGACGGCGGCAGTCTCGCGCTGACCAACTCGGGCACCATGACCGGCAGTGGCTTCAACCTGACGCTCACCGGTGCGAACAATGGCAGCATCGCCGAAATCATCGGCACCGGCACTGGCGCTGTGACCAAGACCGGCGCGGGCGTATGGACGCTCTCCGGCGCGAACACATACACCGGCGGGACCACGATTAACCTTGGCGTCCTCCAAGCCAACCATGCCCAGACCGGCACCACTAGCGGCCCTCTTGGCGCCAGCGGCAACATCGTCTTCGGTGGCGGCACGCTGCAGTTTACGTCCGTCAGCAGCGGCTGGGACCCGTCAGGCCGTATCGCCAGTGGTACCAGCAACTCGGCTGTCTCCATCGACACCAACGGCCAGCCGATCACGTTTGGCACCGCCCTGACCAGTTCGCAATCCGGCGGTCTGACCCTCAACGACACCGCCGTTACCCCCGGCTCCCTGACAATCACAAAGGCGAACACTTACGGCGGTGCAACCACCGTAACGGCTGGCACGCTGAAATTGGGCATCAACAGCGCCATCCCTTCTGGCTCGGCGGTGACTGTCGCCAACGGCGCCACGCTGGACTTGCTAGGCTACACGGATACGATCGCGACCTTGGCGCTCAACAGCACGAGCACCTTGAAGATCGCCGCCAACCAGACCAGCGGCGCCCAATTGACAATCAATTCCGGAGCCCTGGCTCAGGCCGGCACGCTGGACCTGACCAATATGCTCACCTCGGCGGGCCTGTACAAGCTGATCACCGGCAATGCGGTCCCCACCGGCTCGTTCACCACCGTGACCGGCTTGAACTCCAGCTACAATCTGGTGGTCACTGGTAACGAACTCGACGCCCAGCACAACGCCACGATCTACCTGGCTTTGGGCGCCAACGCCGCGAAAGTTCGCACCGGCAGCACCACGGTCAATTTGAACATCGGCAACACTGCCCCGACCAATTCGGTGACACTGAACTACACGCTCGGTGGCGTCAGTGGAAGTGGCACTCGAGTTGCCGGCGGTCCCAGCGATTCGGTCGGCATCACGGGCACCTACACGGCGGTTGCAGGTCTGAGCGGCAACAGTTTCAACATCACCGCCAGCGACTCCAACGCCACTAACAGCCCGCAGAGTGTCGCGTTCACCCAGACCGGCTATGACTACGCCAATCCGACCTACACCGGCGCCGCCCTGAGCCTCGGCAAGGTCCGCGTGGGGGCCGCCGCACCGACGGCCAACCTGGCGATTACCAACACCACCCTGACCAATGCCAGCTTCCAAGATTACCTGACCGCCAGTGCGATCACCGGCAACAGCGCCGTGACCGCCAGCGGCTTTACCGATCTGCATGCCGGGGCGGGTTCCAGCAACCTGGTTTTCAGCGGTAGCACAGCCGCCGCCGGTACGCTGGCCAGTACCGGGACGCTGACCCTGACTTCCACTAACACACTCTCCGGCCTGGATACCAAGTCGATCACCCCGGGTGGCGGCGCGGTAACCACCACCGGCGGCGTGTATGACTACGCCAATCCGACCTACACCGGCGCCGCCCTGGGCCTCGGCAAGGTCCGCGTGGGGGCCACCGCACCGACGGCCAACCTGGCGATT